>OHAB01000430.1_pt1 | contig 39905 bp, 25 predicted proteins | sample 1577031 | NCBI WGS metagenome assembly OHAB01 (sample SAMEA3541477, study PRJEB24748) | human gut metagenome | biome: human gut; feature: human-associated habitat; material: faeces | place: China | collected 2012 | reverse complement strand
TATATTTCCGTCAGATGGAATTGTATGTGGAGTCACAGTACCATCGTGGTCGTCCTTACATTGGCGAATATCTGGATGAGGTGACCGGTTATTGGTTGAAAGGGGATCAGGAGCGCAGCCGTTACTATAATCATTCTACTTTCAACGATCTGATGATTACAGGACTGATTGGACTTCGTCCGCGTCTGGATAATACAATTGAAGTAAATCCGTTGATCCCTGTCGACAAATGGGATTGGTTCTGCCTGGATAATGTACTATATCACGGTCATAATCTGACGATTCTTTGGGATAAGAACGGCGATCGTTATCATTATGGAAAAGGCTTACGCATTTTTGTGGATGGTAAAGAAGTCGGTCATGCAGATACATTGACAAGAATCGTTTGCAAGGATGTACTCAAATAATCATTTATCTGATAATATAGATAGGATAGTCTGAACAATGAATATAAAGAAATATCTCCTTCTTTTTCTTTGCCTGCCATATTTTATGCAGGCAAAGACTATAACAATCAGCCGCCTTACCTGTGAAATGCAGGAAGGTTTGGTAGTGGTCGAAGGTTCACCTCGTTTGGGATGGGTGATGGAATCGCCGGAAAATGGAACGCGGCAATCAGCTTATGAGATTGACATCCGGGAAGCTTTTACAGGACGTTCCGTTTGGAATAGTGGAAAAGTCTATTCTACGCAGAGCCAGCTGGTTTCTATAGAGGGGGCAGATATACGGCCTGATAATCCATTTAATTATAGTTGGCGGGTTCGTGTTTGGGATGAGACAGATGCACCCTCTGAATGGAGTCGTGAAGCAAAGTTTCGCTCTGCTTCTTCAAGACTCTCTGAGGGAAAATGGATTGGAGCTATCACTCGTCAGAATGCTCATTTACCGGAAGGACGCAAGTTTCATGGTGGAGAGTTGAAGAAACCGGAGGTAAAGGCAGCTTGGGAAGCAGTGGATACTTTAGCAAAGAAAAGTATTTGTTTGCGAAGAACATTCCAGGTGGGAGATAGGACAGAAGGGAATACAAACCGCCAATCGGGTAAGAAAATAGTAGAAGCAACCGCATACGTTTGTGGTTTGGGATTCTATGAATTCTCTTTGAATGGCAAGAAAGTAGGCAACAGTGAATTTGCTCCGCTGTGGAGTGATTATGATAAAACTGTTTACTATAACACGTATGATGTAACGGAACAATTGCGGCATGGTGAGAATGCCGTGGGAATCTTATTGGGGAATGGATTCTATAATGTGCAGGGAGGACGTTATCGCAAATTACAGATAAGTTTTGGTCCTCCTACACTTTTATTTGAACTGGTTATTAATTACGAAGACGGAACATCTACAACACTCCGTTCTGACAATGACTGGAAATATGATTTTAGTCCGGTAACTTTCAATTGCATATATGGAGGTGAGGATTACGATGCTCGTCGTGAGCAAAAAGGATGGAATCAGGTTGGCTTTGATGATAGTCATTGGCGTCCGGTAGTTATACAGGAAGCTCCTAAAGGAATACTACGTCCACAGATGGCGCCTCCGGTGAAAATCATGGAACGATATGATATTCAAAAGGTAACCAAACTAAATGCAGAACAAGTTGCATCAGCTTCTGTATCAACTAAGAGAACAGTCGATCCTTCTGCTTTTGTATTGAATATGGGACAGAATCTGGCTGGCTTTCCGGAAATAACAGTACGTGGCAAACGTGGTCAGAAAGTAACTTTGATTGTAGCCGAAGCATTGACAGAGGAAGGTGCTTGCAATCAACGTCAGACAGGGCGTCAACACTATTACGAATACACTCTGAAAGGGGAAGGCGATGAAACCTGGCACCCTCGTTTCTCTTATTACGGTTTTAGATATATTCAGGTAGAGGGTGCTGTCTTAAAAGGACAGAAGAATCCGCAGAAATTGCCTGTATTAAAGAATATTCAATCCTGTTTCGTATATAATTCAGCCAAGAAAGTTTCCACTTTCGAATCATCCAACCGGATATTTAATGCTGCCCATCGATTGATCGAGAAAGCGGTTCGCAGCAATATGCAGTCTGTGTTTACGGATTGTCCGCATCGTGAGAAACTTGGGTGGCTGGAACAGGTACATCTGAATGGTCCGGGTTTGTTGTATAACTATGATTTGACAGCATACGCTCCGCAGATTATGCAGAATATGGCAGATGCACAACATTCCAACGGAGCCATGCCGACAACTGCTCCGGAATACGTGATTTTTGAAGGTCCGGGTATGGATGCTTTTGCCGAATCTCCGGAGTGGGGTGGTTCTTTGGTTATTTTCCCTTTTATGTACTATGAGACTTATGGAGACGATTCATTGATTAAGAAATATTATCCGAATATGCGTCGTTACGTGGATTATCTCAAGACTCGTGCAGATAAAGGTATTCTTTCTTTCGGATTGGGAGACTGGTATGATTACGGAGATTTTCGTGCGGGATTCTCACGGAATACACCCGTTCCTTTGGTGGCTACTGCGCATTATTACATGACAGTCATGTATTTGGTACAAGCTGCGAAAATGGTAGGTAATGACTTTGACATTCATTATTACACTTCGTTGGCACAGGATATAATGGTTGCATTTAATAAATGTTTTCTTCATAAAGATACGGCACAATATGGTACAGGAAGCCAATGCAGTAATGCGCTTCCGTTGTTCCTCCAAATGACGCAGGATGCAGATGAACAAGGTAACTACCGACCGGATGCAGATTTGAATGAGAAAGTATTCGCGAATCTGATAAAAGATGTGGAAGCACATGGCAACCGTTTGACTACCGGTGATGTGGGAAACCGTTATCTGATTCAGACATTGGCGCGTAATGGAGAACATGAACTTATTTATAAAATGTTCAATCATGAAGAAGCTCCCGGATATGGTTTCCAGTTAAAATTCGGCGCTACAACTTTGACCGAGCAGTGGGACCCCCGTCAAGGTTCTTCCTGGAATCACTTTATGATGGGACAGATTGATGAATGGTTCTTTAATTCACTGGTCGGTATTCGTCCTTCTACCACTCCAAAACAAGGTTATCAGAAGTTCATCATCGCTCCCCAACCTGTGGGAGATTTGAAATACGTCAAAGCGTCGTATGAAACTTTATATGGTACCATTAATGTGGACTGGACTTGTGAGAATGGGACTTTCACTTTAAACGTGTCTGTTCCGGTGAATACTACCGCTGTTGTTTATCTCCCGGGCGAAAAAGAACCGAAAGAAATACAGAGCGGAACATATCAATTGGTTTGTGCAAAATGAAAGAGACATTTTATATATATTTGTAGAATGAAAAACAATGTATTCATATAAAAAATCATGCAGCATCTTTATTTTAATCATGTAGCATGTTTGAAAAAAACATCTCAATGATTGTTTTCAAACATTGGGAAGAAAAAAAGATTCTATTAGCATGATTTTTTAGAAGGAAACGATGAAATATACTTTAATAATATCGATTATGAATTTACGAACAACTCTTATTGTCTTTCTTTGCTTCTGTGCAACCACAGTTCTTCGTGCCGAGCGTGTAGATATGCTGAAGGCCGGTGCAAAAGCAAATGGCAAGACTCTTAATACAAAACTAATCAATTCAACGATTGACCGTCTGAACCGTGGGGGCGGAGGTACTCTTTTCTTTCCTGCCGGGACTTATCTGACGGGGAGTATCCATCTGAAAAGTAATATTACACTGGAGTTGGAAGCCGGAGCTACCTTGCTCTTTTCCGATAACTTTGATGACTATCTTCCTTTTGTCGAGGTTCGTCACGAAGGAGTGATGATGAAAAGTTTCCAGCCTTTGATTTATGCGGTAGATGCCGAGAATATTACGATCAAAGGAGAAGGAACTTTAGACGGACAAGGAAAGAAATGGTGGATGGAGTTCTTTCGTGTCATGATTGATTTGAAAGACAATGGTATGCGTGATGTGAATAAATATCAGCCAATGTGGGATGCAGCAAACGATACGACAGCAATTTATGCTGAAACGAACAAGGATTATGTAAATACATTGCAACGTCGCTTTTTCCGTCCTCCGTTCATTCAGCCCGTTCGTTGTAAGAAAGTAAAGATTGAAGGAGTGAAAATCATAAATTCTCCCTTCTGGACGGTCAATCCGGAGTTTTGTGACAATGTAACCATAAAGGGGATCACCATAGATAATGCACCCTCACCAAATACGGACGGAGTGAATCCGGAATCCTGCCGCAATGTACATATCAGCGACTGCCATATATCAGTAGGAGACGATTGCATCACAATCAAGTCGGGAAGAGATGCGCAGGCCCGTCGTTTGGGAGTACCTTGCGAGAATATCACTATCACCAACTGCACCATGCTTTCCGGTCACGGAGGCGTTGTTATCGGCAGCGAGATGAGTGGGAGTGTGCGTAAAGTTACTATTTCCAATTGCGTGTTTGACGGAACAGATCGTGGAATCCGTATTAAGTCGACCCGTGGAAGGGGAGGAGTCGTTGAAGATATTCGTGTCAGCAACGTCGTAATGAGCAACATTAAACAGGAAGCTGTTGTATTGAATTTGAAATACAGTAAAATGCCTGCCGAACCTAAGAGTGAACGCACTCCGATATTCCGTAACGTACATATCAGTGGAATGACTGTGACAAACGTAAAGACTCCGATCAAAATAGTGGGCTTGGAAGAAGCGCCGATATCTGACATCGTTTTGCGTGATATTCATATTCAAGGAGGGAAACAGAAATGTATCTTCGAAAATAGTGAACGTATCACGATGGATGACGTAATCGTCAATGGTGAAGTAATTAAAAGCACCACAGATACCACAGATTAACACAGATTTTTAATTCGACTAAATTATAAAAATAATAAATCTGTGAAAATCTGTGGTATCTGTGGTGAAAAAACAACTTACATAAATTAAAAATAAATGAAACGAATCCTTTTTACTATGCTTCTTGCCGCATCTCTTTCGGCCGAAGCCCAGACGCAAACATACGAGACGGAATTTGCCCGTCCCTTGAACGAAGTACTGACGGATATACAGAACCGTTTCGGAGTCCGTTTGAAATATGACATTGATACGGTGGGAAAAGTGCTGTCTTATGCCGATTTCCGTATTCGTCCTTATTCCGTGGAAGAATCCTTGACGAATGTATTGGCACCTTTCGATTATAAATTTGTTAAGCAGAAAGGAAATATGTATAAGCTGAAAGCATACGAGTATCCACGTCGTACAGATGCAGACGGAGAGAAGATGTTGGCTTATCTGAATACACTCTATACAGACCGACAGTCTTTCCAACTTCGTGCCGATTCTCTGAAAAAAGAGGTACGTCAGCGTTTAGGTATTGATACTTTGTTGGCTCAATGTGTCAAAACCAAACCTATTCTTTCAAAGATACGTAAGTTTGATGGCTATACCGTGCAGAATTTCGCACTTGAAACACTTCCCGGATTATACATTTGTGGTTCTATCTATACGCCCCAATCAAAAGGAAAACATGCATTGATAATTTGTCCTAACGGACATTTTGGTGGCGGACGTTATCGGGAAGACCAACAACAACGTATGGGAACTTTAGCACGTATGGGAGCTGTTTGTGTAGACTATGATTTGTTCGGATGGGGAGAGTCGGCTTTGCAAGTTGGCAGTGCAGCACACCGTAGTAGTGCGGCACACACTATTCAGGCAATGAACGGCTTACTGATTCTTGACTACATGCTTGCTTCCCGTAAGGATATTGACACCAGCCGTATCGGTACGAATGGTGGTTCGGGTGGAGGTACCCATACTGTATTGTTGAGCGTATTGGATGATCGTTTCACCGCTTCAGCTCCGGTGGTGAGCCTGGCTTCTCACTTCGACGGTGGCTGTCCCTGCGAGAGCGGAATGCCTATTCAACTATCTGCAGGAGGAACCTGTAATGCGGAATTAGCCGCTACTTTTGCTCCTCGTCCACAACTGATCGTATCGGATGGCGGCGACTGGACGGCCAGTGTTCCTACTCTTGAATTTCCTTATCTGCAACGAATCTACGGATTCTACCAAGCAAAAGATAAAGTAACGAATGTACATCTTCCCAAAGAGAAACATGACTTTGGTCCGAATAAGCGGAATGCTGTTTATGACTTCTTCGCAGAAGTATTCAAATTGGATAAAAAGATGTTGGATGAAAGCAAGGTCACCACTGAACCGGAATCCGCTATGTATAGTTTTGGTGAAAAAGGAGCTTTGCTTCCTGAAGGCGCCATCCGTTCTTTTGACAAGGTAGCTGCTTATTTTGACAAGAAGGCTTATGCTAACTTAAAATCAGATGCTTCTCTCGAAAAGAAAGCCATCGACTGGGTAGCTTCTTTAGAGTTGAACGATGATAAAAAGGCAGGTTTTGCAGTAACTGCCATTTATAATCATCTTCGTAAAGTACGTGACTGGCACAATGAGCACCCTTATACGACAATCCCCGAGGGTATCAATCCTCTGACAGGCAAACCGCTTTCCAAGCTCGACCGTGAAATGATTGCAGATTCCGCTATGCCGAAAGAAGTACATGAAAGGCTAATGAAAGATTTACGCAGAGTATTGACGGAAGAACAGATTGAACAAATCCTGGATAAATACACGGTAGGTAAAGTTGCTTTTACCTTGAAAGGTTATCAGGCCATTGTGCCCAATATGACAGAGGAGGAAACAGCTTTCGTTCTGGAACAGTTGAAATTGGCTCGCGAACAAGCTATTGACTACAAGAATATGAAGCAGATTTCTGCTATCTTTGAAATTTATAAAACCAAATGCGAACAGTATTTCAATGAGCATGGTCGCAACTGGCGTCAGATGTTCAAAGAGTATGTGAATAAGCGAAACGCAGAAAAAAAAGCTCAAGAAAAGAAATAAAATGAGGGTAAACCCTTAACCTCTATACATATCGGAGTATCATTCGGGATAATATAGAAGAATATAATAGAGCTATGCTTTGCAACTGACAAAGCATAGCTTTATCATATCTAAAGCATAGCTTTAGCTCTCAAAAAACACTGCTATAATTTATTTCTTCACGATTACTAAACATCTTTTTCGCAGAAAATGTGTTATTTTGTAGATGGCTAACAGAAATGTATATGATATGGATAAGCAAAAAGTAGCATTAGTCCTTTCCATGGGGGGAGCACGTGGAATAGCACATATAGGAGTAATTGAAGAATTACTTCGTCACAACTTTGAGATTACTTCCATTGCAGGAAGTTCTATGGGAGCAATGGTGGGAGCAATGTATGCTTCAGGAAAAATGGAAGAATGTAAAGAATGGCTGTATAGTTGGGATAAACGCAAAATGTGGGAATTGGCGGATCTTACCTTAAGCCGGGATGGATTAGTGAAAGGAGACCGTTTTATCAAAGAACTGAAACAAATCATTCCGGACATGAACATCGAAGACCTGCCTGTCCCTTATGTGGCGATGGCCACGGATATTGTCTGCGATCAGGAAGTCAGGTTTGACAGAGGGAGCTTACATGAAGCTATCCGTGCGTCTATTTCTATCCCTATGCTTTTCCGTCCATTAAGAAAAGACGGTATGGTATTGATTGATGGAGGTATTCTGAATCCTCTTCCATTGAGTCATGTGCAACGCACTGAAGGAGACATTCTGATAGCTGTCGATGTGAATGCACCCATTGATACCGGAAAGAAAAAGAAAGTATCTCCTTATAATCTGTTGACAGAATCTTCCAGGATGATGATGCAGCAAATCACCCGTTATCAGATAGAACGTTGTCAGCCGGATATCTTAATTCAAATTTCCGGCGATACGTATGATATGTTGGAGTTCCATCATGCAGCTTCGATAGTGAAGACAGGAGTGGAAGTCACCCGAAGCGTGTTGAAAGAGTCTCATGGCGATTAATGATATAATAAAGACATATCATTGTATCTGATAAATTCTCAAATTACTCCAGATAAATCATCTTTTTCGTCATTCCTCCGTCAATCGTGATATTTTCTCCATTGATGAAATCATTGTTTTCTTCACAGAGAAACAAACACATACGGGCAATATCTTCCGGTTTGCCTACCCGTCGCGAAGGATGTTGTGAATGATCTTCCGGCTGGAGTTGGTCATAATCATGAGTTTGTATCCATCCCGGAGCAATAGAGTTGACGGTGATATTCCATTCGGATAACGATAAAGCCAGTGCATGAGTTAAAGAATAGATACCGCCTTTCGAAGCTGCGTAACCTTCACTTCCTGGTTCACTCATCAAGTAACGTGTGGAGCAGATATTGATAATCCGACCGTATGGGTTAGGAGAGGACTGTTCTTTACGATGTATGGCAAGCAGGCGGGAGGTGATAAATACAGGACGTAGGTTGATAGAAAGTATTTTGTCGAAATCCTCTACGCTTGTTTCGGTGATAGACGAAAATTGACTAATACCGACGTTGTTGATAATAATATCAATATCATTCCATTCGGAAAGAATACGTTGTATACAACTTTCAAGTGCATCCTTATCGCTGACATCGACTTTATGGAATATAGATCCGGTTGCTTTTGCAGTCTCTTGTCCCGCTATTTCATTTATATCACAAAAAGCGACTTGATCGCCGGACAGGCAAAAAGCTTCTACTATTGCCTTGCCTATACCTTCCGCTCCTCCTGTTATAAATACTCTTCTTTTTGAGTCCTCCGGTTTTGAAACCGTTGAAGTGTGAGACTTCGATTCAGCCGGACGTACTGCTGTTAGTTTCTTCTTACCATATTTCTGTGCTTGTTTCCAAGCAGCCTTTCTGGCTTCATATTGTTCCTGTTGCCTTTCTATGTAATTATCTGCCATCGTTATTTTTTATTTATTGGCAAATGTAAAATATAAAATGGATAAATACAAAGAATCGACCGCTCTTTTGCGGACAAAGGAGCAGTCGATTTCATTCAGATGGTCGTTCAAAATTTAAAACTTTGTCAGATCTATCTCTGCATATTTAATTCGTTGACGGCGCCAAGTGTAAATGGCATGCAGTTTCCCGTCTTTTCCCTGGATAATACTGGGATAAGAGTACTGGCTGATCGGACTGTCTTCCAATGTAAGAACAGGCTTCCAGTTGATGCCATCTTCTGATATGGCCACACAAAGCGGAGTACGCGGACCTTTCGGAGTTCCGGGTAATGTAGAGAAATTATTGTAGATAAGTATATGTCTACCGTCTTTCATTGTCACAGCATCCGTTCCGGAATTATTATTCGGAACATCCAGTAGCGTTACTTTACTCCACGTATCACCATTATCGCTGCTCCACGCAGTTGCTACCTGTGCGTTACGTGTGCGGCAGAGTATCTGTAATCTTCCGTCTTTATGTTTCAGAATACTGGGTTGTATTGCATAAACAGGTTTGGCTCCTTCTCCTTTGATAGCTTCTCCGCCTTCCTGGTCATCCACATTCATATCCCCCTTTTTGCGGTTTTGGGTGGGGACGGATAACTCGGCATCCAGTGGTCCGACCATCTTCCAGGTCTTGCCTTTATCATCGGAAATCTCGAAATGAACTCTCCATCCGTTACTTCCTTCCGTACTGGAAGGGCAGATGATACGCCCATTGATATATTCCGGCTTATTCTTAATAGGTCCAAGAAAACCTTCCGGAAGCGGTTCGCGTTTGCTCCAGGTCTTTCCTCCGTCGCGTGAACGAACTAACCATCCTGTCCAGTCACTCACTTTCAGACCTATTTTATAGAATAAAATCAAGTCACCTCCGGGAATCTGGAAAAGAACCGGATTCCAACAAGCTTTTCTGCGGGCAATAAGTTTTCCTTGTTCATCTTTCACAGGTGTACAAGTTGAATCGATTCCAGCCAATACAGCTTGCGAATCTTTGAGCGAGAACACACCGTCAGCGGCAAGCTTAGGGGCAGTCCATTCTTTGGAACCTTTCAGCTTACGACATACCCAAATGCAACAATCCGGATTGCGTTCTTTGGTTCCTCCGAAGAAAGAGGCTACGAGATCGCCGTTCTTCAGTTCTACAATCGTAGCTCCGTGACATTCGGGGAAAGAAGCTTTTTTGTACAGGAATTCATCACTTAGAATAGCTGTATTCCGGGTGGGTATGTCTACACTGAAGTGATATTTTCCCGATCCGATCTTTTCCTTCCGTCCATCCGGTAGGTGCACTTCACCTGTTGTGTTGGCAGGAAGCTCGATGTCCCATTCCAGATGAGTAGGAGTCTTTGCCCATCGGCTGATTATTTTCCCGTAGATACTCATGTATGAGGCATCCACATTGCTCAATTCCTGGATTTCAAAAGCCGGTTGGAAAACGATATGTTTGTAACCGGACTTCCAGCGGTCTGTACGAATACCTGCTAAATTATTGAAACACCAGGGTAATAAATCGCCTAAAAGCATCACGTGATTACCGCTGTTCATTTCAGGATTGGCCGTATCACCGTTCCATAACTCCCAAATAGTGGTAGCACCTTTTTCAACCATATATCCCCAAGATGGATATGTTTTATTGGTAGCCAACAGGTAGGCTACATCGGCATGGCCACGACGGCTCAATTCGCGCAATAGCCATTGCACACCGATTACTCCGGTACTTATATGTCCCTTGTTGGTGGTGATAATAGAAGTGACGGCATTTTTAGCTACCTCATGGATGTAGTTCTTAGGTACCAGTCCAAAAGCAAGTGGCAGGATATTGGCAGTAACAGTGTTGTTGCCATAGAAAATGCTGTCGGGATATAAAGTATGTCCCGGTACGGGAGAAGTACCTTCTTTTATGTGCAGAAAACGGGCATTGAATGCATCTTTCATACGATGTTCCAAATCTTCCCATTCTTCTGCGTCAGCTTTCAGCCCTTGCAGGCTTGCAAAGCGGTGCATCAGTTGTAATACCTTCAGATAATAAGCGGTGGCGATCAAGGCACCGTCGGTCTTGCGGGAGGGGTCCTTACTATGAATTAACTCCAGTGATTCGGGTGGAACACACCAGTCACCATATTTATCTTTGGTGATGATAAAATCCTCTGTCATGTAGTATTCACGGATATGAGATACCCACTTCTTGATAGCCGGATAATTCTCTTCGATCGAACGTTTATCTCCAAAGTTCGTGAAAAGCATATCGCAGGCCATCGGTAAGGCGGCAGGCCAAGTCACATTGTCCGAGTAGTAGTTCCAGTATGCCGGGGCTACATCAGGAATACAACCGTCTTCCCGTTGCGCTTCGCGAATGTCACGCGCCCATTTGGTATACATGGCGTAATTATCGAAAAGCATACTTTCTCCCCAACAACCCATGGTACGGTCACCCAACCAGGGTTGGCGTTCATTCCGTTGCGGACAGTCAACCGGCATCCCTTTATAGTTGCTCCGGATTCCCCAAAATGCATTACGGACAATCTTATTCAGAGTTTCATCGGAACAGTTGAAAGTACCGGTATGTTCCATTTCATCTTCTACTACTTCGGCAACGAAATCTTCTGCTTTGGCGTCCGGATAACCGCTGACTTCTACATAACGGAATCCATGATAAATAAAGCGAGGCGCCCAGGTAGCATCTTTTGTTTCGCGTCCGTTGGCAACATATACATCTGTAGAACGGGCATCCCTGAAGTTTCTTGTATAAAGTTCACCATTATCTTGCAGGCTTTCTGCAAAACGGAGACGGATGCTGTCACCGGCTTGCCCTTTTATCCGGAAACGTCCACATCCCGCCATATTCTGACCGATATCCAGAATATATTTGCTACCGAGCTTTTTAATAGAAACGGGTTTCAAGGTTTCTGTGACTTTCATGCCCGGCATCATTTGTGCACGCAATGTTCCCGAAGGAATACTGACGCGTTGGGCCTGCATCCAGTCCTTGTCATCATATCCGGTTTGAGTCCAGTCTCCTAACTCTTTACGGGCATCGTATTCTTCGCCGTCATATTCATTGTTGCTACGGATAGGACCTTCAGTAGTTAATTTCCATGAAGTGTTTGTAGCAATTGTTTCTTTGCTGCCGTCTGCATATTCAACAATCAGATTCAACCGAAGCTTAGGATAACCGAAAGTCGGTATCTTATACGGTTTATAGTTCTGACGCATCGTATAGAAGCGGCCATTTCCGAGAGTTACTCCCATAGCATTTTCTGCCTGAAGCAGTGAAGTCACATCGTATGTGTTGTACAGAATCGTTTTCCGGTAGTCGGTAGGAGCAGGTGCCAGTACTTGATTGCCGATGCGTTGCCCGTTGATAAACAGCTCATATAATCCCATTCCGGCGATATGTACTGTGGCACGTTTCACGCCTTTCTTTAACGCAAACTCTTTTCGAAGATAACGGGCTGCCAAACGGCTCCATTGTGTTTCGCTGTCTCCGGGAGCGGCCCGATCCAAGCCGATCCATTGTCCTTGCCAGTCCGCTTCATTAAATAGTCCTGTGGTCCAAAAAGCCGGAGCACTCCAATTCGTTGCACCTTTGTTGGTGTCGATTTTCACTTTCCAATAGTAGGAAGCATTACGTTTTAATGTTTTTCCCTGATAAGTGATCCATTGGGAAGCGTCAGATTCAATCTTTCCTGAATCCCATATATCTCCTTTTCCTTGTTCCAATAGCTCCGGGGAAGATGCGACAAGAATGTGATACGCAGTCTGTATCACATTCTGTTCATCCGATTCGATGCGCCAACTCAATCGGGGCTGGCGCACGTCGATACCTTCCGGACTTTTCAGCAGTTCCGTTCGCAGATCAGTGATATCTATGGCTGCGTATATGGCCCCGGTAAAGAGCAGAAGAAAGAAGAATGATACTATCCTTTTATTCATAAGTATGTTTTCATCATTCGTTTATATAAGATTATTTATTCCATTTTTGTTGTGCGTCCGGTAACTCTGTCCAGTCTTTCCCTATATAGTTCTTACTACTGTCCACTACAATCAGGATATGGTCGTTCCCGCTGCAATAACCGCTATCGTGCTGGAATTTATGCACACCATTATCAAATTCTCCGATGTATTCCAATTTACCATCTTTCGTAGTGTACCACCAGGCATTCTTTTTCGCACCGCTAATCTTGCTGAAATCAACTTCCATCGGACGTCCGGTATAGTTGTATACCATCAGATAATCATTACCACGTGTAGCGATAGCGCGGTCGTAACGTTCTCCATTCTGTCCTGCAATGATAGACTGATCGGGTATGCGTTCGAAGAACGGGAAAGTCAGCATCAGGTTTTTCAGATACTTCATCTGATTGTAGCCCGGATCATTCAAAGCATCATACCAGGGCTTTTTTGCACCGTAAGCACCACCTACACCCGGTTTGATAAATTGCATGATTGAGTTATGACCGTAAGTATGTCCGAAAGCTCCGGCAAATACAGACCAGTAAGCATAACGGCGTACGTCATAATCCTTCCACAACAGTTCATTCTCATCGTGCAGGCCATGAGGAATTTCTTCGTAGATCGGTTCGCCGTCAATCACAGGTTTCATGGGTTCCATGGCCATGCTGCGTTCTACAAAACGCCAGTTATCTTCTTCCGTATTTTCTTCGATAGGATAGTCACCATCTCCGAAACGTTGTCCGTAGCGGCGGTGTCCGCTTTGGAACATGTTGAAATCCAACCAGGGAGCATTATTGAACCAAGTTGCGGAGGTTGTCCTTCCGCGTGGATGGAATGTCATCAGGTGATTTTTGTCGATAGCCTTGATAGAGGTTGCTAATGCTTCCCATTCGGCTGTTTTCACGTCTCCGCGAATATCCCCACCGATAAACCAGATAATATTGGGTTCGTCCTTATAACGCTCCGCTAAAAACTTGCCGTATGCTTTTGCCTGTTCTACAGTCATTTCGCCCCGATTTACCGGGCTTCCCCAAATACAGACCATACCAATATACTGACCTTTCTTGGCTGCTGTACGGATGATGTAATCCATGTGGTCCCAATAACCGTATACACCTTTTTGATTGATGTTTTTGAAGTTATATCCGTCAATCATCGAATATTGTCCGTAGATATTCATAGACGGAACATTGTTCAACGTTTGAACCTGAATCACGTTATATCCGCGACGTTTACATTGTTCCAGGTAATATTCGGCTTCATCCCGGTTCAAGCGTTCGGGCAATAGCCAACCGGTTTCTCCCAACCAAAAGAAAGGAGTGCCGTTTTCGTGTTTCAGATAACGTCCCTCTTCGGAAACTACGAGCTTGCCATTGTTCCAGGGGATATACGTCTTTTGTGTTTTCTTCTGTGCTGCGACCGAAGTTGCCATTGTCAATAGCAGCAACAAAAGAGGAAGAATTTTGAATTTTCTCATTGTACTTTATCGTTTTTAGTTTATTTCTTTGTCATTTTCTCATACTCAATGGCAGCCAGAATAAATGAACCTACCGATTTCGGATCATTTTCTATGATCGGTTCACTGATATAATATTCAAATGAGCCGTCACGGTATCTTTTTGAATCTCCACCCAATCCTGCAACAGCACAGCAATTGGTGATTGTATAACTGCCATCTTCTTCCAAACGGGTAAATGTCTTTACCATTCCGTCAAAGGCTTTTTGTGTCGGTTCGATATATTCGTTGTCAATATATCCTTTATTAATAGCTTTGGCAAGCGTATAGATAAACAGGGCAGTGGCAGATGATTCCAAATAATTACCTTCACGCGCTCCCTGATCGGTTACCTGATACCAGGTTCCGGATGAAGGATCCTGATATTTCACAATCGCTTTAGCCAATCCCTGCAGAATCTGTATAATGCTGTCGCGTCCGGCAGTTTCCTGTGGCAGGAAGTCCAGTACATCCACAATAGCTGCTCCATACCATCCGATGCTGCGACTCCAAAAATTAGGAGAGCAACCCGTTTCAGGATTGGACCATTTCTGTTCGTGACTTTCATCCCATCCGTGATAATAAAGCCCTGTTGCGGGATCATAAGTCTTGCTCTTTATCAAAAGAATTTGTTTCGTTGCTTCGTCAAATAAAGCAGGTTCATCAAAAGTAACACCATATTGAACCAGATAAGGAGAAGCCATAAAAATTCCGTCCAACCACATTTGATGAGGATATCTCAATTTATGCCAAAATCCTCCCTCACTGGTACGGGGTTGCTCCGCCATTTGCTTGCGTAAAGTATCCATAGCTATTTTGTAGCGTTCGTCTCCGGTCTGTGCATAAAGATCGAAAAGGACCTTTCCGCCGTTGACATTATCAATATTGAATGAAAGATACTTCATGGTTTTGATATGCCCGTCAGCATCTATCAGGCTATCCGCATAAATCTTGGCATACTCATAATATGTACTGTCCCCGGTATGTTTCCATTCTTCCAACATGGATTTCACTACTAATCCGTGGGTATATCCCCAGCGTGGTTTTTTAGCTTTTTCAATCATCCAGGGTTCGGGGAAACGTTTCATTTCGGAGCGTGCCATGCGTTCACTCCATTTTTCCGTTTCTGCTTTTTGAGGTGCTGTGCAAGCCAGAAAACAAGCAGTTCCACAGACGGCAATCAGTTTTAATAAGTTCTTGTTCATTATCGGTCGAGTTATTATTTTCCAATCAGTACATATTCTTTTCCTGCTTTGGTAGGCAGATCATAGAGGTAAGTCTCTGCAATTTCCACTTTGTTCAAGTTTGCTTTTTCGTTAATCAACGGTTTCGGAATGGTGGGGACTGCATAAAGAGGGTTCGGATTTTCACCTTTGGCACGCTTCAACCCCTTGCCTGTTAATGGGTTGAGCGAGCGTAAACGACAATTTCCTCCCTTATGAGATTTGACAACCAGCCGGCTGACTTTCCCGTTTTTCCAACTCAAATCAAGTTCGAAACCTCCACGGGCAATGATTCCTTTGATAGAACCTTCTTTCCAAACGGCAGGCAATGCAGGAAGTAAATATATAAAACCGTCGTAACTTTGCATCAACATCTCTGCAATACCTGCGGCACAACCAAAGTTCCCATCAATTTGAAATGGCGGATGCGCATCGAACAGATTAGGGTAGGTGCCTCCTTTTTTCTTTTCGTTGCGTACGAGAGTCAACTGGTCAGTTATCAGTTTGTAAGCGTGGTCGCCATCAAGCAGGCGTGCCCAAAGGCAAACTTTCCATCCCATGCTCCACCCGGTCGACGGGTCGCCACGATGAATCAGAGAAGTACGTGCCGCATCGAATAGTTCGGGGGTACGGTAAGGGGAAATCTGATTGCTGGGGAAAAGTCCGTACAAATGAGAAATATGGCGGTGCACATCCTTCGGATCATCCCAGTCGAACATCCACTCCTGTAATTGTCCCCAATGTCCTACCTGCATGGGAGCCATTTCTTTGAGACGTTGTGTCAGATGAGAGGCAAACTCCCGGTCTGTATCCAGTATTTGAGAGGCAGATATAATTGCTGTCCAAAGATCGAACACCAATTGGTTGTCCATGGTGCATCCGGCAGCTGTAGTGGCTTTTCCATTACTTCCCGAATGTACATTCTCCGGTGAATTACTGGGGCAGACTACCAACCAGTTGTGTACGGGTTCTTTCACCATTATTTCATCAAAGAAACGTCCGGACTCTTTCAGTATCGGATAGACGGAACGCAGAAATTCCACATCCCCGGTGTATAGGTAACGCTCCCAAAGATGTCGGCAAAGCCATGCGCCACCACTGGGCCACATACCCGAAGGAGCTTTGTCTACTGCTCCTGTAATACGCCATATATCCGTGTTATGATGCAACACCCATCCGTTGGCTCCATACATAATCTTGGCCGTCTCTTTTCCTGTGTCACTCACTTCTTTTATCAGACGGAATAACGGTTCATTCAGTTCACTTAGATTCGTTACTTCCGAAGGCCAGTAATTCATTTCCAAATTGATATTACAAGTATATTTACTATCCCAGGAAGGAACTAATTTATCATTCCAAATTCCTTGTAAATTGGCGGGTTGTCCTCCCGGTTGGGAAGAACAGATCAACAGATAACGTCCGAATTGAAAATAAGTAGCAACCAGATGTGCGTCATTGGTGTTTTTGAAATTCTCCACACGCTTATCGGTTGTCACATTTGCATATTGGTCTTCTCCTAAATCAAGAGAAACACGTGTCAGATATTGTCGGTAGAAATCAACGTGATTCCGCTTCGATTCAATGAACGGATGAACCATTGCCTTTGCCAAATAGTTTTTTGCCCGTTCTATCTGATTACCGGTGATGTCTTGATAGTTATTGAAATTAGTTGCAATAGATACATAGATGATCGCTTCGTCGGCTTTCTCTACAGAAAGTATTCCATCGGCGCAAGCTATTTCTCCACCTTTATTTTTAGCAGTCAATCTGCCTTGAAATTCTACTTTTCCTTTCAATCCTTCATGCAAGGAAGAGACTCCCGAGAGTGTTACACAGTTTCCCTCTTCAGAAGCGATCATAACATCCTGGTGAGGGGAGGTAAGCTGTGCATTGAAAGTAATTTGGCCGGGGCGATTGGCAGTCAGTCGTACCATTACTACCTGATCGGTAAATGAAGTAATCATTTCGCGTTGATACTGCACTCCGTCTACTTCATAACGTACGATTGCACGTGCGGAATCCAGACTTAATTCCCGGTAATAGTTAGAATAACGTGTATGTCCGGGAAAAGCGATTCGTAAATCTCCGAAACTTTGATATGGCATTCCTGAATTCGTCTTTGCCATCACCTTTTCTGTAGCGAGAGTTTGTGCTTCCAGATATTTTCCGGCAAAAACAAGTTCACGCACTTTGGGAATATACTCCAGTGCATTCGGATTAGCGTTATTATTGGGACGTCCCGCCCAAATGGTTTCTTCGTTTAGTTGTATTTGTTCTGTGCCCGGTGTTCCATATACCATGGCCCCCAAACGACCATTTCCAAGGGGTAATGCCTCGGTCCATACCTGCGCGGGACAGTCATACCATAGCTTGTATTCGGGTACAGATAACTTTTTCTCCTGTGCATGAATACAACCTACAGATACTATTACCAACAGATATCCGATTAATCTCTTTTTATTCATTTCTTTCTATTGCTTTTATTCTTATATAAACCTGTTGTTTACATACTTTTATAAAAGAGACGATTGAAAGTTCTTTTTGTACCCATTGCACAAGCAATAAGAAATAGGAATAATTAAAAGTTATCGGGTATAAAAAAAACGAACTTCAATATCCGGCTAAAAAGAACTTACTTTGCATCTGTAAAAATACTCCTGAAAAGTATAATTTCAGATATAGACTTATGTATTTACTATTAAACAAGTATATGAATATGTATAATTTAATCATTAGGCCGTTATTATTTTGCATTGATCCGGAAAAAGTGCACCGGATGCTTTTAAGCTGGTTGAAGTTTTATCGCTATTTGTTTCCGGTCCGAGCTTGCGTGAGAGGCTACAGCAGAGTTTCTGATCCATTTTCGTATGGGCATTTGCAATTTAAGAACCGAATTGGACTGTCTGCCGGGTTTGATAAGAATGCAGAGGCTTTTGATGAGTTGGCAGACTTTGGTTTCGGCTTTCTGGAAGTAGGTACAGTAACTCCTGACAGCCAATCAGGAAATCCTTCCCCACGTATTTTCAGATTGGTGGATGATGAATCGTTGATTTCACGTACGGGCTTCAATAATTGTGGAGTAGATGCTGTCCGGCAACATATCAGGAAATATAGAAAGCATTCTTATGTATTAGGAGTAAATATTAATAAGAATCCGCTTTCTACAGGAGATCAAATTATCAAAGATTTTGAGTCGACTTTCATCCATTTATATGATTGTGTGGATTATTTTACCCTAAACTGGGGTAGTATAGATAACGACCTGTTTGCTATGGTTTTAGAAAAGCTCACAATATTTCGTCAGGCGGCGAACAAAAGATGTAGTATTTTCATTAAACTTCCGGCAGATATAGATGAAAAAGCACTGGATACAGTCATTTCGCTTGCATATAAATACTCTATAGAGGGCTTTATAGCCACGGGACCTACAAGGGATCGTTCAGGATTGCATCAGGCAGAAACAAAACAATTGGAGAAGATTGGCAACGGCGGGGTGAGTGGCCGGGGTATTGGAAAGAAATCGCAGGAAGTAGTGCGTTATTTATCCGAACATACCGATCGGCACTTTCTGATTATCGGAGCAGGAGGAATCATGACAGCCGAAGATGCAGCCGGAATGATTTCTCAAGGGGCTGACATGATACAAATCTATTCGGCTTTCATCTATTCCGGTCCGTCTATTGTTCATAAGTTAGGAAATAAACTTAAAAACGAATTGAAATGAAGAATTTAATTTGTGTAAGCCTGTACGATAATTTATCGATGAAGGTATATAACTTGTCGGAAGTGAATAATAAAGAGCTGATGGGGATAGTGGAAAATGCTCCTGAAGGAACTTTATTTGTTTTTACCAGTGAAAAATCAAATGGTAGCAGTGTTATTATGTGTCCCGGCGGCGGCTTCTTAAAGACCAATTTGGAACATGAAGGTCTTGATTTCGCCGAATGGTTCACCCAAAAGGGAATGACTTATGTGCTTTTCAAATATAGAATGCCTCATGAAAATCCTGATATTCCTAGACAGGACATCCGGTTGGCATTAGCAGTTATACGAGAAAAATTCCCGGAATTTGGCAAACGGGTAGGAGTAATGGGAGCTTCTATTGGTGGATATTTGGCCACTTGTTCGGCTACGATATTATCTGATAAGGAAAAGCCTGATTTTCAGATATTGATGTACCCGGTAGTTAGTATTGATGATCGTTTAACGCATCTTCCCTGCCGTGAACGGATGTTTGGTCACTCTTATTCACCGGATAAGATGGTACAATATTCACCGATTGAACATGTCACTTCAAGTACACCCGTCGCTTTTATAGTGGCTGCCTCAGATGACAGTGTGGTCAGTCCCCAGAATGGAATACAATTTGCTGCCCAATTACAGAAATCTGGTGTTCCTATATCCTTGCATATATATCCTACAGGAGGGCATGGATTTGGTTACAATGATAGCTTTGTGTACAAACAGGAATGGCTTCAGGAACTCGATGTATGGTTGGAGAAATTAATTTATTAATTCTTTTAGTTGCCATACTTTGAAATATACTTCTTATATTTGTCAGTAGAATATTTAATAATAAGAAGTTATGAAAAATTTTAATGTTACATCTATGCTAGTAATGCTGATGTTCATGTGTATTACAAGTATGCAGGCGCAGAGTATTACTCCCAGTAAGAAGTATATCACGAAAGAACTGAATAATGTGAGTAATTTCAGTTCAATCAGGGTCCTGGGTAGCCCCGACGTTGAGTATCGTCAGAGTAGTGATTCTAAAACAACAGTTTCTATATATGGTTCGGATAACCTGGTTGACCTGTTGGAAGTATCTACGGTAAATGGAGTGCTGCAGGTAAATATAAAGAAAGGCGTTAAGATTCTTAGTGGAGAACGCCGGTTGAAAGTGATTGCCTCTTCTCCTTCATTAGATGATGTAGATATTAAAGGCTCGGCCGATGTATATCTGAAAGGTACCCTCAAAGGAGCTGATTTAAATCTGAATATAACAGGTTCCGGAGATATTGAAGCCGAGAATTTACAATACACCAATCTATCTGCTTTTATAAAAGGTAGTGGAGATATTGATGTGAAGAATGTGAAGGCCACTACTGTAAAAACGATAGTTAGCGGTTCTGGTGACGTGAAGATGAAAGGTTCCACTCAAACGGCTATGTTGACTGTGAATGGTTCCGGCGATATCAGTGCCGACAAATTGACGGCTACTAATGTAGTTGCTACAGTTTCGGGTTCCGGTGATATATCTTGTTACGCTTCCAAACAGTTGGACGCAAAAGCCAGTGGTAGTGGAGATATTGAATATAAAGGAAGTCCTTCTATTGTAAATAAGCAAGGCAAGAAAGACTCAATTTCCGGTAAGTAAAAAATTAGATCCCTTACAGGAAGCGGGTAAATATGTAACATAGCACATATTTACCCGCTTTTGCTATAAACAAACATAATACATGATAATTGGGGGCATACATTTCTGGGAGAAAGGTGAAAACGAGTAGAAAAATAAGTAAGCAAACGTAAATACGGTTTTAAAGCTATTAAAATAGATGAATTCCGGCAACAAACAGATATACTGATTGTTGTGTCAATGAATCATTCGTTTTTTTTATTCACCTGAAAAAATACAGACTATGGCAAAGAATTCTCCCGATGAAGGGAAAAGTACAAAGATGGTAGAAAAGCAGGTAGATCCCTCTTTTAACAACCTCAAAGAGTACCGGGCAAAAAGACAATTCAGTGAGACTCCGGAACCGATGGCGGATACCGTGGAGACTCCAAGCCGGATACCTGTTTTTGTTGTCCAAAAGCATGAAGCCAGTCATTTTCATTTCGATTTTCGTCTGGAAGTGGATGGAGTGTTGAAAAGTTGGGTGGTACCTAAAGGCCCTTCCATGAATCCGAAAGATAAAAGACTGGCTATACAGGCAGAAGATCATCCTTTGAGTTATGCACACTTTGAGGGAGTTATACCCGAAGGCAACTATGGAGCAGGTACAGTGGAAATATGGGATAGCGGAACCTATGCTTACGTCGGTAATAATCGTAACATATCCGCTGCCATTAAAAACGGAATACTTGAATTCAAATTACATGGTCATAAGCTCAAAGGCCTGTTTACTCTTATCCATACTAATATGGACGACCAGGACAGAGACTGGTTACTAATCAAGAAAGATGATGTCTTTGCAGTCACTCATGTCTACGATGCGAAGAAAATTCCATTGTATGATGAGGTATTTCTATGATATATATGTTTCTTATGATTAAACGATACTCACTTGCATATATAATTTTCTAATTATATATGTAGCTTTATAATTCAATATACTCTATTGTTTTGATGATTCAATTAACTTTTATGATATTATGACCGTGTTATTTACGATGAAAATAATTAACTAATGAGGATTGCCTGGGTAAAATGAAGGCTTGATGGTATACCCTCTTAATATTTCGGTAACAAAAGACATTGTTACCATTTTTGATAGAAAACATCCATTGTTTTTGTCGGAAACCACCTCCTGTGTATACATTGAAAAGTTTATACTTGCATCGGGTTTTAAGCACGTTAAAAGATTCTTAGGCGTGTTTTACTTAAGGTGTAAAATATTAATCAAATCCGATATTAGTATGAATGATTGTTACCTGAATTTCTTAGTAAGCTTCCGAGCTTTGTTTTCTTTAGATGTTGGAGCCAATTTAGTAAACAGTAAACAAACTATTGGCATCATTTTACCCGATTTGTCGTTGCTCGGATATGCGGTCCCTGTGGAAAGTTTCGGCATTGGGCTATTTGTGATTTTGTTTGCCTACCTTATAATAGAATACAATGTGCAGTTGTTATCACATGAAAAATTTAAGATTGCTATGAATATGCTCCATACTGCACATACACCGTTAATATTGTTGCGGAATCAATTGGAAGAACTTAAAACAGGCAATCTTCCTGAACCCCTTTCCCAACAAGTGGAAGAAGCATTGGGATATGCCGAATGTATCATATATTGTAACCGGAATATTGCAACTCTAAATAAAGTAAATAAGAGAATTCCTCCTAAAACGTCAACGGTAAATTTGGAACTTTCCACTTATGTTACTTCCATTGTCAATCAATGCCGGGCTCATGCCAATTCCCGCCAGATACGGCTGACTGTCGGTGAATGTTCGGATTGTGTCAGTTGCAGGATAAACGAAAATATAATGACTGCAGCACTTCAACATCTTATCAACAAGATGATTTTGATTTCCGAGTCAGGCTGTTGCATATCGATCAACGTAACCCACACAATGAATTCCTGGCAGTTGCAGATTAGCAATAACGAAATAGCCGGGCAAAGAGCAGGGAAAATGTTTCCCTTTATTCCTATTATATTTCCCGTGTATGGATATAGTGATTTATGGACGGTAAGAAAAATCATCCGTCTGCATGGCGGAAAAATAACCGGATGCAGACATGGTAAAGCTGCTACTTTCCAAATCGTTATTCCGACAGACTGCCATTGCCAGAATCAGTCATGCCCGGTATTGAAACATTCTTCTGCAAAAACGAAGACCCAAATAGATGATTCCTGCGAGAGTCCTAAGAGCGATAAACAAAACACTAAAGCGAGAGAAACTTCTCATATCCTATTAGTGATGGCAGATAAGTTATTCAGTGATTATTTGAAGAAAACTTTATCACGCTATTTTCAGATTTCAGTCCTTGATAATCCGGAGCTGCTAATCAATACAGCTATCAGTCAAAATCCTGATGCGATCATTATTGACGACAATGTGAATGGAATAAGCGGAGATACACTTAGTACTCAAATTAAAGAAAATAAAATGATGGGCTACATACCAATCATTCTTCTATTAAGAACCTTTGACAGCGAAAGCTATTTATCTCATTTAGAGAGTGGGGCAGACCGTCTGGAATTACGTACGGAAAGTATTTGTAAACTTAGGGCAGACATACGTATGCTTGTCGAAAACCGCATGGTCTTGCGCGAACGGATCAGGCTGTTTCTGTCAGATGCCATTTCTCCGATGATACCCTCAAAAGCCGAAATAGAAACAGAAAATGCCGACCGGAATTTTATGGATAAAGTCAATAAAATCCTGGAAAAAAATCTCTCTACTGATAAATATACAATAGATAAATTAAGTCTTGATATAGGAATGAGCCGTACTGCTTTTTATAATAAGATAAAAGAGATTACGGGAAACCCTCCTGAAGAGTATATCAATTCATTCAAAATGGACAAAGCACTTAAATTGCTGGCTTCCCAGCAGTATCGTATTTCGGATATTGCAAGTATACTGGGCTATTGCGATGCTAAATATTTTGGAAAGAAGTTCAAAGACTTTTATCATGTATGTCCGTCCGATTATATAAAGAGCATTGTTGGATAAAAGAGTATAGAAAACGAGGGTGTCCAAAAGTGAAGTGCACCCTCGTTTCTTTATGCCTTTTTACGTTTTTTCTCTTTGACTGCAAATCTTGTTTTATACAGATGTAATAAAGTCTGCTTTATTGTATCATAGTACTTGTCCAATCCATAGATCTTTAATAACATCAGCTCAAAGTCGATTCTATCCTTTTGTTGTAATTCCTTTTCAAGAGGTAATCTGTCTCTATTGAAAATAGGTTGAAATGCTTTTATGATTTCTTTCTTTTGCGCATCAGACAGTAACTCCGGATTGAGTATCTTGAAATCCTTCTTGAATTTAGTTTCTCTAAGGTCAAGTGCTCCCAGTCCCCTGCCAAATCCGAAACTCTCAATGAAAAACATACTCAAAATATTATTCAGTAATGCAAGTAGGAAAATCTTGTTTTCATCTTTGTACTGTTCCTTTATTGAAAAGCCAATCATCCGTTGATCGAAGAAAGAACGTTTATCAAGCATGGCTATAAATAAACTTTTGTCGAAATTAATATTAACGACAAAATCTGCCATGTTTTTTGTGCTCATTTCATACCAAAACATATTTGGTTTACGTAAAGCTATAGGTAATAGCTTCTTATTTGTTTTATCCATTTGGTTTTCAAAAGATCTTATCCAATTCAGAGTCCCGGTATGATTTAAAGTTTCGAGTTCTTCGATACTTTTTGAACAACAGAAAGCCTGCGTCTGACTAGTTGCAATGAATGAAGATGCTTTCTTTAAGTTTTTTAGAACAGGCTCAATATATTCATCTTCTATTCCGTGTCCTTTTGCAGGATAAAACATACGATTACAACCTCTTCTTTCTCCACGTATAAAATCGAAAAACTTTTTAGAGTCAATAAGCTTCTCGGCTATCGTAGGCAACCAATTCAAATTAGCAAAATATCCGGACCATGGGATTCCGATATTTTCCAATTGTTTGATTTCATTTATTGAATAAGATTGAATATTGACCCAATCAGACTCTTTATTAAGAATGATTTCACTACTTAATTTCTTAATATCTGCTATGTTCTCAAGTTTCTCTTTTAATGTACAGAAAGAAATTCTCCTGTCTAAATTTACCGGATCAGAAATCTCCCTCTTGGTTGCTATTAATAATGTGGTGACAACCTTTGCATTATTGAACCATCGTCCTTTCCCGGAAATAACAACACAGTCAATATTGAAATATTTTTGAATTAACTCTAAGAATATTTCTCCATAGTCTGTTCCAAGCCATGCATTAGAAAGTATTAATCCAATTTTTCCATTGTCTGAGATAATGTCGTACAAGTAGAAAGGAATATATGCAAATATATCACTCTTTTTACTTAGTGTCTTTTTCGCTTTAGTCTGTTCCTTGATTAATTTATTGATTTCCTTTATATTCGGATTGAGCTTTTTGATCTCTTTCTCTCTTATAAAAGGAAGATTAGATATGATATAATCTACCTTAGGCAGTTGCTTTTCTACTTGATTTCCATTATTGGGATCTTTAAATACAATAGTTTGTCCTGCGTGCAACTCAATTACATCCGACCTGAAGATATGCAGAACTTTTCCAATATTGCCGGGATTGGATAAGGTCAGTGTTGATAGCTGGATAGGAAATGAATGTTTGTCCGAAGCCCAGATACTCTCAATAATTTGCTCTTGACCAATTTCATATTCTTCTTTAAGAGAATAAGCCTGCTTAATAATAGTTCCCGTTCCACAACAAGGGTCGAGGGTAATTCCATCTTTTTTATCTATCGTTAGCCTTGTTAATAAATCGGCTAGTTGAGGAGGAGTCGCAAATTGTCCGGCCACTTTTCTTTTGGCATAGGCGATGGACGATTGCAGTAAGTTTTGCAAGATTTGAATATCAACCCCTTCAATATTAAGGTTTGAAAGAAATACATTTAATTGAACTAGCTGCTTCCATGCATTATCAGATACTAATTCATTAGCGATATTATTCCCAAAAATATTCCAAAAATTACAGTGCTCCGAGATGTTGGCTATTATTTGTAGGGCTTCACTGACAGTTGTATCGAAAGTAATTGTTTCAATAATCTTTGCCTCATTGAAATGCCGTTTGATAATGTTGCCAAAAATAATCTTGAAAAACCAGTCGGTCAATATAACCTTTGATAGAGTGGGCAGTTTATGCTTAGCGTCTTTTGGGGCTTGCGAGCTAAATCCATATTCTGCTGCAGAAGAGAGCCACCAATTATCTATTTGCGCATCGAGTACTGCACTACTTTTTATATTCTCTTTTATGTTTTCTGCTGTCGAATCTATATTTTCGAGAACGATATCGATTATTTTATCAATTGCCAATATCTCGGAAGATCCACTTTCAGTTATTTCTCCATGCTCGAAATAATCATTTAAATCTTCCAGAATGGTATGTAGAAGATCTTTCCAAAGATTCTCATTTTCTTTCACCTCTGAACGCGAATGAAGGTCGATACTATTCCATGATTTCAAGATAGAATATGTATTCCCTTTCTTAACATACAAAACTGCGCTTGTCACATTCCAAAGAATAAAACTATTATTGTGCAGTATCTCTGATTTTATCTTGGCGTTATTTATTAATTCCGTGTCGGTTATAGGGGTATCAGGCATTTTGAGTTCCCATCCCTGCAAAATTATCTTTTTAGCAGAGTCTTTGAAGATAAGCACATCCGGAAATAAACTCGATTTTTCATTTCTGATTGTATTCTCTCCTCCGGCACTTTTTACATGCCAACTTTTGTTAGCCAGGTAAAGATTGATTTCGCTAATGACATCAATGGCCCAACTTCTTTCATTATAGTTGATTTGTGGCATCCGTTTCTAAATAGTTTAAGGTGTGATATTTTGTGATTGGTTTTTTGAAAAGTTTGCGAGTCGATGGAGTCACTTCTTCTCTTTTTAGTGTTTCTGAAATCCTATCCATACAAATCTTGATATAGTCGGTAGGCTGTATCCTGTGCAATAATACATCTTCATTCTTTTCTATTCCGATAAATCTTCTGTTTTCCAGAATGGCCGACAGCAGGAAACTACCGCTTCCGCAAGCATTATCCAGAATGATATCCCCCGGGTTAGAGAATGTTCTGATTAGATATCTACCCAATTCAACAGGCTTCTGTGTCGGATGATAAACTTCGCCTTCCGATTCGGCCGTTTTCACATATACAAAGTCGTCATGATCCTCCTCAAAGAATACCACATCATTGGGATAACGTTCACCGTCGCTTTTTACATGCTGTGGCTTGAACTCTCCATAACTTCCTGTATATTGATCTTTTCTGATCCCCTTATCATACGCTTCCCCTTTAGTCATTTGCGGATTGTACACCGGCTGTTTTTTATAGAAAATACAAATATCTTCGTGCTTACGAAGCGGTTGTTTTTTGGCATTTAAAAAGTTGGTCGGTTTTGACTTGATCCAGGTAATCTTGTATTTGAATAATTTCTCCCTGCTTAAAATCAATTTGGCTGTAAAAATACCTTGTGCAGTTAAAACGATTGCCCCATTATCTTTAATAATACGTTCGTATTCAGCCCAAAGAGCCTGCAAATCAATCACGGAATCCCATTTATTTTGTGTGGTACCATACGGTAAATCACAAAGTATCATATCTATGGATTTATCAGGAATGGATGGCAATATGTTCAGACAGTCGCCCTGAATGACTTTGTTTACAAAAGGTTTAATGCCTTTCTGCTGTTTTTTCTTTTTTTGTATGACTCCTTCTAACAATCGTTTATCTTTCTCTTTTATATCTTTGGATGTAGAACCCATGGTTTGCATATTAAATATTTAAATTGTCATTTTCTGTCAAAAGTAGAAATAATAGGATTATCTCCCAAATTTATTATATGAAATAATGGTATGAATGAATCTTTTTCATTTCATATTTCGAAGAGTATATATTCGATTTGATTATCTTTGTCTGATTTTTGAAACTTTGAATATAAAGATAACTACGCTTATGTTACAGAAAACATTTTTAGCACGTTGCAACAATAGGGCTTGTCTAGCTAAAACAAATATAATGAGTGGCTCACCGGAGGCTTGGCTGTCTAATGATATATTATCCAAGTCTAATACGTTTGGTTTGACTTTCGATTTCTTCGTTGATTGGGCGATTAATCAAATTTCTCCTTATGTCTGGATTAAAAGAATACTATTGCCTAACTATACTTATGATGAATTTATCGGTAAGTTGGACTTTGAAATGGAAAAAGAATTTGGTAAAGATTATCTATGCAGACTAGGACGGTTCGCAACAGAATATGATATGCAAATTCAATTTATTGTGTTTCATGATGATTTGGATTGGGCCAACGACAGAAATGAGTTGCTAATTGTCTCTTTATTCTTCAAGGAAGGGCATTATAGCTTTTCTCCTCAAAAATATAGCTTGTCAGAATTTAAAGAGCTGATAAAGTCTCATTCCGGAGGTCCTGTTTCAATAGGTTCCAAAGGACTTATCTATGGTACCTCAAGGTTAGAATGCAGTTTGTCTAAGACAGATAGTTTATATCCGGGTGATGCAGACCTTCTACTTTTGAATGAAGATAATAAAGCGGTTTGCATTCTTGAATTTAAGAAACACACATTATCCAGTCCTATCTCGGAGCAATGTTTCACAAACTATTATCCACGTCCTGACGGGCGCAAGTATAAACGCTTGGCCTTATTAAGAGATTATTTGGCTTCTAAATCCAATAGTCGTATTTTATTTTTTGTTCTTTATTACCCAACTCAAACATATATTGAGCAACAATGGAAATTGGAGGTAATAGAAGGTAATGCCTTTAGTTTGCGAGCAACTGATAGTTTTACCTTTGAATTACCTGCCGATAAATCAGATAATGAATACAAAAAGGTTATTGAAAAAATATCTCAGGTGATTGCTGCTCGTAGCTATTCATGATGATGTAAAAGTTCGTTGCCTCGCATTGATTGTATGTGGAGGTGGGAAATAAAAACTATACAAGTTTTGATGATACTCGCTACGCAACACATGATCCCTGTACAATGGTTTATAAACTAGTATGTCTGCTTCGTGGTGAGGATAAGGAATTTAATAAGAAAATTATGAAGGACCTGATAGAATAATATCGCAAACATAAGATTGTCTTAGCAATTCAATCATCTTATCCTCGTGTTTTTTAGCCAATTTCATTGTCCAATTTTGATAGTTAAAGTCAGCGAGTTTACACATTAAAAACATCTTAATGCTTTGCAGTGATTTGTTGCTGATTTGCTCATGGATTCGGGCAAACTTTATTTGTATATGGTCATTACTTTGTTGTGAATTGAAACTTTGAGAAATCATGGCAAGATTGCCAAATGAATGTACAGCTTCTTCCTCCCATTCTTCATTGTGCGATTCGTCTTGAGGATGCAGATGTTCAATAGAACGATTTCTCCGAAACACATAGTGCTCTACAATCTTCTGTTCTTCTTCATTGAAGAAAGTGCTGCGTTGTTCCCAAAGGTAATAGTCTAAACGCCAAAACCAGTACCTAATGTTACCGGATGCTTTATATGAAAGATCTTTTCTGGAAGGTAATACGCCGTGACGTTCATTATCTTCTTTTTTAAGGAATGCGAGCATCTCTGCACAGGACTGGAGTTCATCTTGCTCTAATTTTCTCAAATAAGGTTTAAGCCAATTGTAGAAAGCCTCCGTTGAAACGTAAAGCATCGATTGGTATTGCTTTAATTTATCATTATCATCCTTTGGACCTTTCAGGATTAAGCTGTAGTTACCCTGCCCATCCTTGATATCTCTTCTAATCGTATAATAATCAAGCAGTAGCCGGTAATAAAGCATTTTCTCGTAAAATTCCCCTGCAGTGAAATGCGTTTTCAGAGCATCAAACTTCTCTATCAGTTTATCCGGTTGATAATGACTGGCTGGTTGCTCGCCGCCAGTACACACATCAAGCACCAAAAGAAGAAACTCCGGAAATGATATAATACTGTTTTCGCCATCTTCATAGCTATTCTGTTTAAACTCTATTTTTTCAGGTTGGATCACATCTATAGAATACTCCTCCTCGTCATCGAGAGACGTATATCTGCACTTTTCTAAAACTTCATGAAATCGTTTTTTACGACAAAGACTTATAGCTTCTTCATAAAATTGTCGGTAACAAGCCTCGTCCTGGTTTTCTTCCTTCGCAATGATAGGATGATCCATCATGGAGGTCAGATTCCAAATATGCGTCAAGTAATCCTGTTCCTTTTCTCCCCGCATCAGTTGCACTTTGAGAATCTCATGCTGTTCTAGTCCTTTTCCTTGTGCATTCATCGCTTCAAAATATTTATTCAGCGAAGTGGTATCTGCAAGATAGCTTGATGGCAAGTAAGAAAAGAAAAATGTCAATCGTGTGAAAACCTGTTGCACAAACTCAATCCGTTCCTCCTGAGTATTAAAATTGGATTCTAAGAAACCAGTTATAGCGGCGAGTCCCTCTTCCATATTCTTATTGACATACGCTTTAGTCGGATAACCTTTGATCTTGCTCTTTATATATGCCTTATCATCGCTTCTCGCTATGAAATTAAGGCGATTACCATCCATTAAGAAACCGGACCATTTATCATCATATTCCTTAAAAATGATGGCAAAAAGAGTCATGACAGTAAATCGTTGCTGACCGTCAATTAAGTCATAATGATTTTTCATATCAATACAAGTAAGCATACCGAGATAATATGGCTCATCGGCAGGCATCTTTGCAAAATGCTCCTTAAGATCAAAAAGAAGTTTGGTAACCTCTTTCTTTTTCCATGCAAATAAACGTTGGTAAAGCGGAATAGAAAACTTAAACTGACTTGTAGCAATAAGTTCCGGCGTATATTTATTCTCCATATTCATTGTTTCTCTTTTCGATTATTGTTTTATCCGAAAAATCATTCAGCTCACAGAAGATACGTCTTAAACATCTATAGAATCGCTCTTTGATGTCACCTTCTTGCTCCAATCCACTAATCCTGATATAAGGAATGGCCTCGGCAAGAAAGAATGTGGGTGAAGATGCCTGATCTATCATCATTATAATTTCTGAATCTTTTGCGAATTCACGAATCTTATAAAAGATAGCGCGCGTGGCACTATATCTATGCTGCGCCATGATTCCGGCAATACAAAACAACGCTTCAGATAAATATTGATGTCCGAATTTTATAAAATAACCGAACATGAGGCTTTCTATGATATCGGCATATTTCCAATGAGACTCCCATTGAAGATGATTCCTTAGTAGCTGTATTTGCCTGGTACGGATAAACTCCTTGTATTTATCTACAAAAATAGAAGTGTATGCAAAGAAATGCGAACCACCTTGGATTTTCTCATAGAAATAGAATTTTTCTCCAAAAGCAGGAATACTGGACATAATACGGGCAGCCGAAAACTCTTCCTTTACCTTGCGTGGCTGAAATTCCTCCACATTATGCTTCCGCATCCATTTCCTTAATCTGAAGAGATGTACTCCCAAAGTATGGGTAAGATATGAATCTCCATTGTTGTCACATTCTAATGAGAGATCATTCCACCGCATAGCAAGATGTTCTGCCTGATCCTCAATGTTTAGATAGCGTAGATGGTGCGCTTTTAGCAAATCATAGTCTGAAAGCGATACACCCTTTGAATTCTGATTTGAGAAAAATGTATATGCCAGATCAAGATTGCTGTCATTAAGAATAAGTACAGAGAAAATCAGGTGATGGGACAGACGTTCCAACATGGCTATGTCTGTATTTCTCTGATTGAGAGTTCTAATCAGTGCTTTGTTATTAGCCACATGGAGACGTGCGTCTTTTGATATGAATTTTTGTTTAAGCAAAGGCATCTGCCCCGTATATCCTAACTCGCGCATAATAAGCGTTAAAGTGACAAGGCGTTGTTGACCATCAATTATGTTGTAAAGAGTGCAATCATTCACAGTTCTTCTTTGTAAGATGATAGATCCTAAATGATAGTCACTGTTGTGGGGCATTTCAAGCAAATTGTCCCAAAGGTCTGTAACATTTTTATCTTCCCAGCAATAGGTTCGCTGATAATCGGGAATAACCAAATTGGAAGAAAATAAATCTTGCAAATTTTTGGTTTCCAAAACGACCTTTTCTTGAGAATTGGTAAGTTCTTTAAACTCTAATTCCCGTGTGTATGGGCTGGAAATCTCATTCTTTCTGTGAAGATTGAATTTATCAATACAATCCGTCAGCAACGGATCGAAAAACATTATCAGTTTCTGGAATGCATTCTTTATGTCCTCCCAATTATTGATTGTAATTTTAATACTGCATCGTCCTTTACATTTTCCCCATTGATGCCATGATAAATCAGGATTGGTCTCTGTCTGCTTCTGTAAATAACGTAAAAAACGCATATAGTCGGTTTGAGTATAGCGTCCTTCTATATGAAGTTCAACTAATCCATTCCATTCATTATCTATACGATATTCATAGTGAATAGAAGAGTCATTTACTGGAGTTGAGATTTGGATATATCTGTTATACTGCCAGGTTCTTGAAGGGAATACTCCATGGAATTTTTTATCTACCCAAAAACCTTTCAGATAATTATATAAGTATTGGTCTATGTTACAATAATTAGCCATATTTATTTAATCGCTTGCTTCACAAGGCTCATGATATATTCTAAATATTTAGTATCCGAGATTTTGAGTTCATAATCTCCATTGCCAAAATGTCCGACAGTTGAAATATCCCTTGTTAATTGCTTGCTATCTTCTAAATGTCCTTTGGCTACATTTATAGTAAGCTTTATTCCATTTTTCTGGATTTCAAGTGCACAAATATGGCTGTTGGCCTTTTTGAATGAAATATACCACTTTTGTGGTTTAACTTCAATTTCTGTATTCAAATTAAGAATTGCATTCTTATAACTCTCGTATAATTCTACTACATCGTCAGATTTTCCTTTTAACAAATTTTCCTCGGAATATTCTTTAATTTTCTCTGTCACTTCTTTAAATTCCGGACTATTTTGCATCACTGTTTTAATGCTTGCCGATGCGTGACTTTTGCGAATAGGAGTGATGGAAACACTATCATTCTCATAGCGCTTCACTTCCCATAATTCAATGGATAAATCTTTGAAATTGACGGCTTCTCGTTGGTTAGGCGTGAATCCTTGTGAAACAAAAACGACTTTTGTCTGCGACCAGTCCACATCATTCCGTTTCAAGTTCCTAGCTTGTGTTTCATTATATTCCAGAATAAAATCAGCCTGATTTTGCAGCATTAGGCTTAGGTAAGTAAACCCTTGATCTATGACACTGGAGTTTCTTTCCCTCTTATATTCAATGATAACAAAAGCCTTCGATTGAGGATCAAAGGCAAGCGTATCAATACGGCGGTCTTTGATCGTAAATTCGGACTTTATCATTTCAAGTCCCATGATTTCGGACATATTGGTTTCAAACATGCGTTGAATATCTCTTTCCAATTTAAAAGGCTTTTCCTTTATTTCAGAAAAGACGCCTGAAGTATTATATTTGTAAAGTGCCATAATTTTATTTTGAATTGTTTATTGCTGTAAAGGTAAGAAATTTTTTGATATTACTATTTATTTTTCCGAATTCTCCTTCACCATTTCAATAAGTTATGACGTTTCATTATCAAACTTACTTCTTCCAATAACTCTACTATATTGTAACGTATAACGAAAGTATCCATTAATTTTCTGAATGTGATATCATCGCGGTCTTTGGAGGGTATTACCCCAATTTTAATGGAGGTGTATTAACTATTTGTATTAAGTAGGTTGAAAAAACACCTTTCAATATTGAAGCTATTTTAATAGTTTGTATAAATAAATTGTTAAAAATTAAAAACTCATAAAAGAAAAAAGTAATCATAGAAGGTCGATTTTACTGGATACTTACCAAACAAATATGAAGCAAAGTGTGAGTTGAAAGGCTCTGCGAACTGGTTGTTTAGTTTACTAACGAAGATTTTTTGTATAAGAAATAATGAGTTGTTGTATATATAACAGTAAATCTACTTTACTAATAACTTTAGAACATACTCCATGAGATATTATTTGTAACCACTTTTTCCCTTCGGGAGAGTTGAAGTGTTTCCATATTAGAAGCTGGTATTTCTTATCAACTCTTATCCTATATATACAATCACTTATAATAATATTTCCCCTAGTTACAATAGTAGTTTTACCAGCACATCTTTTGCCTACTCTTATCATTAAAATATCCCCTTTTTGGGCAATGATCTTATTATTCTCATAATTATGTGAGATAAAAGAATGCCTAATTGCATTTTTAAAATGAGTAGAATGAAAATATTCAGAATAAAGATTCCTTAGCTCTTTATGCGAATAACTGCCACGTGAGATTTGTATGTCTATCGAAATCTCGGCAGTTTCATGTAGTGGATGTTCTTGTTTCCATAAATGGAAAGTGAAATCCATTCTATCAATAAGTTTTTCTTTGGGTATTTCAAGCTGTCTGACATATTTTCCATCTCGGTCTGCTAATGAAATAGGGATAGTCTTATAATGACTTTTGCCTTTGCATAATATTATTATATGCGTACGTGCTTCTGTTTTCTCAAAAATACCATCAGGTAATTGTATAATATGTTTTATAGTATGATTTTCAATTAAATCTTTTCTTAGTGATGTGAAATCTTTTCGTGTTAATATCCCATCGGGAAGAATTATACCTAAATATCCACCTTGTCTTAGCAAAGATAAATTATGTGCTAAAAATATTATGTCAGAAGAAATTCTTTTTAGATTACAACAACTGTATAAGGAAGACGTATTGAACAATTCAAAAAGAGTCTCATTATTATTTATTTGTTGATACGGAGGATTACATATAGCGACGTCAACACTATCTACATTTATATGTATTTTTTGTTTTAGATCTGGAGCTAAGCCATCTTGCTGAATAATTTTTATTTTATTAGAAAAATGTTTCATGGAATTACATTTTTCTTTATCTACATCTATTGCAAGGAACTTAGCATTGGCCCATTTCAAAATTGCAGCTTTAGTTAATGCACCATCTCCTATCCCCAAATCAAGCACTAATTTAGGTTCTGAAATATCAATATTATCAATTAAGAGTTTTGAATATATATTATTTGTAAAGTATTGAGAGTATTGATTCATAGTGCAATATTATAAAGATTCCATTTTGAGATCATAGAACTTCTGCCACTTTTTTTGATTGGGTGATCATATAAAATAGCCACTCTACCATTGTCATTAATTGCTATTTTAAATAAACATGCCCCTAATGACATTGGTTTGGTTCCAATTGGAACAATAAATAAGTGTTCATTTGCTTCTAAACCATTATATATATTCCTAAGTTGTTCGTATACAGCTAATGGGTTAGAAGCACCACAATAATGAAAGTTTCGATTTAATCCTCTATTGTCAACTGTATAAATATTATTAGAGTAAGAATTCATTTCCCAACCAGCTTGAAAAGCTGGGACTCCAAATACAAGTTGGCTCTTTTCACCATTTAAATTTAAATCTTCAAAAGCCCTTTCAATTCTTTCAGCTTCGTATCCACAAAAGAATACAGCTTTATCTGTGTTATCTGTCGATATTGATAAAGTGTGTCCAGGGATTCCTATATATCCGTAAAAACCATCTGACAATTCGAAATCTCTTTTACTAATAATTTTAGATTTGGATATTTTATAATCTACAGGTTCTAAATATAGTGCGTCGAAATTATAGCATTTATAACTATGAATAGCTTGTACTAGTATTAGGATTTCAGGAACCCCTAAAGTTGTACAATCAAAAATAAATTGGCTATTTATTTTAAATTCTTTTTCAAAAAAAATATCAATATCATCTATATAAAAAGATGAACCATTGATTGTAATAGTATAATTAATAGGATCATATGTAAGTTCATATAACTTTGTAGTGTTTTCTTTTAAAAATGTTTTTGACTTATTGCCTCTGTCATCAATACCTGCTCCAACAAAACCTATGTCCCATTTTTGGGTTGTTATATCTTGTGGATTGTTACCATATTGTATATTAATTTCCATGTTTTATTCTTCAAATAAATCAAATAATGATGTTTGTGATATTACTCCTTTCTGATATTTTCTTTTCAGTAAAGATTCATAATCAATTAAATCTCCAAACGCAATAGTTGCAAACTCTCTTCCACTAATTGTTATTCTTCTTTTTTTTCTATAGCTAATATTGAAATACGCAGCGTATATAGGATTTAGAATATATTCTACTCCTATTTCATCATTTTTTCTTTTAGTAAGTCTTTCCTCATATAGAACTGACCATTTTACTAATTCATCAAGAAAATGCTGTTCTTCTACTAAGATATTTCCTTCAATATCAAAATGATTTTGTTCTGGTTCACTTTGCGCTGGATTATCTCTACAATATTCAAAAATAGTTCCTAGACGAATAACAAATGTATATAGAGAATTTCCTTTTGGACCCAAAGCTTTTACTTCTTTTAAAAGACTAGTACTAACTTGTTTTGTAGCTGATGACTGTTCCTTTGGAGTAACAACTAACTCTGTGCTAATATTTGCATTGGCTATTGATTTAAAACATAATTCTAAGAAATGACGTATATTACCTTTTGACATTGTACAAAATGATTCAAAACCAGAATATAGCGGACATAATCTACCTAGTTTATTATATAAGAATAGTATACAGCCGAATAGGTTATTGTGTACCCAGTTGGTTTTTCCATTGAATTTATTTTCTTTTCCATTTTGTAGTGCATGTAACTCATTTAGAATCACTTCAACAGGTATAGCCCTGTTTAGTAAAGCAAAAAGAACGATCATAGCCTCTGGATATTTTTCATCATAAAAGTCTGTTAATGTATATTTGCTTCCTTTTCTTTTTAGTGCATCGCTAATTAAATTTGTAATTTTCTTCTTTAATGAAAAATCTTTTAAAATATCAGAGGCTAATTCTTTTTGGGAATACGTTGGTAATATGTTTTTTACACTAGATTGTACTATTTTTTTGTAATCAGAAGATTGTCTTTTACTTATAATTTCTGGAGATATATTGAATAAATCACTAATATTTATTGGTAATTCTAGCTGGTAATTCGCTTTCTTCAATCTTAATAATAGAATTTCAGCTGCAAAAACCTCATAGCATTTGTCAAGTAAAACTTCAATGTCGAATTCTCTATAATCATGTATTTTTACAATTTGTTCATTGCCCACAGTCATTCTTTCATCGAAGGCATTTCGTTTCATTGCTAAATTGAATATTAATGGAGTTTCACTATGCTTAACCCACGTGTTAACTATCTTTTTTTGTTCAGATAGCAAATTCTCGTATTCGTCTATATATACGTGAAAATCTGAATTCTTTAAATCAGGAATTTGTTCCTTTACCACATCAATTAATTCTTTGATGAAGTTTAATGGGAAAAATATGGGTTCTGCTAACTTCTTATAATTACTAACCCATATCTCAAATTTGTTAAAAGCATCTCTAAGATATTTTTTTAAGCTGATGAAATCACTTGGAATGTTCTCATCGAATCCTTTTAAGTAGCTAAAATTCAATATGGATAAATCAATCTTATTAAATGTTTTTAGATTTGAGGCTTGAATACTGTCTAAACTTCTTAATATTTCAGACGAAAGGGTTATAACTCCCATATGAATGAATGCGCTATTCCATAAATTGGCATTATCATCACCTCTTTTAGCCATAATTTTTGCAAATTGAGTATCTATTTTCCAATAGATTCCGATTCTATTCAGCGTCTCCAGACTAACATCTTTTCTTAACGGTGAAAATTGAGTTTCGTGGCACAAGTAACGTAATAACATAGTTTTACCACATCCTCTACCACCGACTATAATACTTGGTTTTCTGGAATGCAATATTTCTAATTCCATAAAATATGGTGGAATAACGAAGTCCTGCCACAAATCATGACCGAATTCTTCTGCTCTATTTTTTGCCAAAATTGTACTGTTTTCCATCTTACATACGCTTATTTAATAATGGATGAAAATTTTCATTTCTATAATGTAAAATTGGTAGGCTTCCGTTGGGAGTATTATGTTCAAATCCATATACTAATCCCAATGAGCCAAATCCTAATGTATCTTTATTTTTGATTCCTTTCTTTTTTAAGAATGTATCATATTTATTTTTGGCATCATTAATATTCTCATAGTCTGTGTTTTTTATGTCAAGAAAGTTGAAAAAACTATTATCATCTGTTAGTAGTTCAGTATATGCTATTGAAATATTGGGATATTTTTTTTGGAGTCTTTCTATACCGACTTGATGAGCAGTACATACTGCTATATAAAATGTTGCATATTCAGAATATTGAAGAATGTTAGCTTCCATAATAGTTTCATCCATTTGTTCTCCAGTACAGATGACGTCATCAAGTAAAATAAAATGTTTAACTCCCTTTTGAATTTCATCTTCTAAAGCAAATGGGGTTATAAACCACCTTTCACATGCAGATAAATGATGTACTAAATAATGACTCATTAGGTAACCACTTTTCGATGGTGGATCACTTTTTTTAACTGCTGATATAACTCTAAATTCAGGATCATTCCATTTATTTTTCAGCAAAAAAAGAGGATTCCGATATTTTGTATAAATATTAGATTTTAGTCGGAATAAATTATGTAAATCTTTAGTGAATAAATCATACAACATTGAAATTACTTGATCTTTGGAGCGGTATATCAATGCATCAAGAATACAAGCTGAAAAATATTTCTCTCTATCTGTTTGAAAATTATTAATCCAAGCAGTAAACATATTAAGATCTATACCTTTCCAGATCCCAAACTCAATGAGCTTTTGGCATCTGATTTTTATGTTGTTATAGTATATTTTCCAATTATCTTCTAACATGTAGTATTGAATTTGTTAGTTTTATATTAAAAAGAACTGTTGTTGCAAAGGTACATATATAATTTGATAAATAAGTTTCTTTGGCAATTTTCTCGAGAATAAATTGTATTATAAAATAAGTATAATAAATAATGCTAAAAACATTTAGAAAAAAGAAGAGAACATTATAGGGAATGTTTTAGTAACATATTAATATATACTTTCATATACAAATTTCGGATGTGTATTAACAAATATTACTAGATAATATTTGAAACTATATACTTGACTGCACCAACCAGTCATTATACATAATCGTTGATACAATAAAGCATATAGTTGAGTTAATGAATTGACTAATCAATAAGTAGAATTCTGAATTTAACCTTTGGAGTAATTGAGAATATCGCTTAGATATTAACTTACTTTTTTTGTAATCTTTCTCCACCTCTGAAACGCCCTCATCAAACTTTCTTCTTCCACTAACTCTACCATATTATAATGTGCGACAAAAGTTTCCATTGATTTTTTGAACATGATGCCGTGGCAGTATTTATTTTCCAGGAGAAATTCATAAAGTTCGGCTTTCATTTCTACTTCCATTGCTTTTTCAATGATAAGTGCACTGTCATGACCTATATAATTATATACATTTGGATTTTTTCCGTTTCTAGGGTGGGGGAGAGTAAAAGTGATATTTCCTATTTCGTGCCATGAGGCATTGGGAGGGTGTGGGATGGAAAGTTGGTGGAGGAAGTGGTAGATAGGCTGGGTATCGAGAAGATGGATGGCGGAAAGCGAGGAAGAAAAACGGTCTGGAGGTACGTCGAGGTGATTTTTATAGCGCACATACATGTAAGCCGCTAGATAGGGCTTGATTTGGAAAGTAACTGTAACCATTATTTTTTAGATTTTATTTGTAAAATATTTATCAGAGTAGTGCCGTTTTTAATATTGGCATTTGCATTCATGTGTTGAGAAATTTCTCATAAAAGGAAGGTACGAGAGGATGCTTGTGTAATAATTTGGTTTTCAGATGGTTACATAAGTGGTT
>OHAB01000423.1_pt1 | contig 40471 bp, 36 predicted proteins | sample 1577031 | NCBI WGS metagenome assembly OHAB01 (sample SAMEA3541477, study PRJEB24748) | human gut metagenome | biome: human gut; feature: human-associated habitat; material: faeces | place: China | collected 2012 | reverse complement strand
TTATAGCAGGCTTCGGTGGACAAGGTGTATTGTCCATGGGAAAGATTTTGGCATACTCCGGACTGATGGAAGGCAAAGAGGTAACTTGGATGCCGGCTTACGGACCGGAACAACGCGGCGGTACGGCAAACGTTACCGTCATTGTAAGTGACGAGAAAATCTCCTCACCTATTCTGAGCAAGTATGATGCGGCTATCATCCTGAACCAACCTTCGCTGGAGAAGTTCGAGAGTAAGGTAAAACCCGGCGGTGTGCTTATCTATGACGGCTACGGCATTATCAACCCGCCCACACGTAAGGATATCCACGTCTACCGTATCGATGCCATGGATGCCGCCAACGAAATGAACAACGCCAAAGCATTCAACATGATTGTATTGGGCGGTCTGTTGAAGATTGCTCCCATCGTAACTTTGGAGAATGTCATCAAGGGGTTGAAAAAGACACTCCCCGAACGTCACCACCACTTGATACCAATGAATGAAGAGGCTATCAAGCGCGGCATGGAACTGATTAAAGAAATGTAAAAAAACACATCATCCGCTCAGGGCAAACAGATGATGTGTTTGCCTTCAACAGATGATGTATTTACTATAAACGGATGATGTATTTTTGAGTGATACATCATCCGTTTTTTATTGCCCGGTTATCTGTGTAAAAACAATGAATCAGACAGACTCATGATTACCAAGATTCGGGTATTGCAGCATAGTCCGTTAGTTTTGTGCATTGATTAAAACATCTTTGGTATTCCTGCAAGGCTATGAACTCCGCAGGGTAATTCCCGCGTTCGTACAAGTGCACCTTTTTGCCTTCTATCAGAGTATAAGGAGACTCACCCTCTATATTCGGAGACTGTGAAAAAGTCCATCCCACATTCATAAGCTTGCGGTTGTTATCAAAAAGTCCGGTAGGAATGGATGTCAGTGCCTTACAATTCATAAAAGTACCCTCTACTTGCTGGAGCTTGGTATTCTGTTTGAACAGGTTTCCGGGTAATGAAGTCAGCAACTTACATCCGGCAAACGCGTAAGAAAAATCCTGAGCAAGCGGACAACCGGCAAACAATGCCTCAGGAATTGCTTGCAAAGATTCGCATTCTTGAAATACTCCCAATCCTCCTCTGTAACTATCATCGCGCAGCTTGCTCATACCCAAATAAAGCACTTTTCCGCAATTGGCAAACAGCGTTGCGGGAATACTCTTCAAACTTGTACAATGACTGAAAGTACCCTCAAACGATGTCACCTCTGTATTGTTAGCAAAGAGATTGGCAGGAATATTCTCCAACGAAGTACACATAGCGAATGTTGTAGAAAAGGTTGTCGCAGCCTTACATCCGCTGAATATATCTTCAGGAATCTCCTTGAGCAATCCGCACTCTATAAAAGTCCGTTGGAATGAAGTTGCTTTCACACAATTCTTAAACAATCCTGCCGGAATGCTTTTCAAGTTTTTACAACTGCCAAATGTATAGTCAAAACTGGTGGCATTTACCGCATACTTAAAGAAGCCATCCGGGATGGACTCGATGCCTGTATCCGTAAAACTGCCGCCATAAGGTTCTACACCAAAATGCTCCACATTGCGAAAAGCGCCCTCTGTATCGGCAGCTATGGATTTCAGGCTACTAAAACCGCCGAGGTCAATCCGGGTAAGTCCCGTATATCCCCACTGCTTGACAGCCAGCAACGTATTCTCTTTTGCCTCACGTATATATGGCACTAATTCGAGTGAAGTCAATACTCCTGAAAAATGTACCTCATAGGTAGTGGCGCTCTGCACATTATATTTATGGCTGATACCCTCCGGATTAAATCCTTCTACCTTATTTACAGTACCGTCTCCCCAATCTATTGTCCCTTTGAGGTTGTGGTCACTGAAAGGAAGTCGGACAGTAAAGTCGTTCACTGCGTTAGCACTCACTTCCAACACCAAATCATGCTTGCTATCGAGCATTGAGGTAGTAGCTTCCTCCCTTACGTAATCAGCTTTTCCATCTCCCGACTTATGAAAAGGAAGCAGATAGAGATAGTAAGTTGTGGCAGGCAGCAAACCGTCGAAGTTCAAGGTGAATTCTTCCGCACCTTCGGCAAGCGAAAGTTCTTTCGACTTTGTACGGTTGGAAAGGAATTCCTCTATGAGTTTATCCGATTGCAACTGCTTGTCCGAAAGCCCGTAAAGCACAGAACTGACTTGCGGATTCGCCTGAAAGCGGAACACCAGTCCACCTACTTCCATCTGCTTATCGAGCAAGCGGCACACAGCTCCCCGCTCTTGTCTTAATACAACGGCAGCCAACTGCTCTTCATCATGCGTAAGGAAACGCAAAGTTACTACGCGCTCCTTATCTTGCGTATTGGGAAAGACTGTCAGTAGCAGACGGCTGTCGTCATCTGACCCGGACAGCATTATGTCCTCAACAACCGCAATATCTTCTTCTTGCTCTTCCACGCCCGGCAGTTCCATTATCAGCAGAGGCGGTTCTATCAGGTTTGTCTTGAAGTTCACGGCAAAGTGACCGTGCACAAAAGCCGGTAAGGGAAGTTCTTGCGCTTCCAACTTCACATAGGGTGCTTTGCCATCGAAGGTCTGATCGAAACTGACCGGAATATCTCCCGACTCGGTGGTACCCTTCTGCTCTATCGTAATAGTGAGAGTAGAACCGCAGGTAATTTTGATATAGGCTTTACGGTCTTTCCCTGTATAGTTCTTACGGGTAAAAACAGTTATCGTATAGTCACCCGCTGCATTGCCACTGTACTTATCGAGGCTAACCCAGTTTGCATCGTCTCCATCGGCCTTAGTGGAAGCCATTGTTACTTCTGCTGTCCAAGCCCCGTCGGTAGTGAAATGTATGCCGCCATCAGGAGCTGTTTCGTCTGCAAAAATTGTCTGATTGGAGGTCGTACCGTCAGTAAGACGTATGCCACCCGCTTCGTCTTCCTCACTGCAACCGCCCAGCAGGCAGATACAGAGAAAAGAAAGAAATAGTTGAAACTTATTCATAAGCAATATCTTTATGTAAGTCTAATACTCCATTGTCCAGGTATAGACATTCTTATCGCTACCCGCATCAACTGTTCTTTTATCCGATGTAGTATACTTATAGCCTTCCTCCGGATTGTTGGGATTATTCAGCTCATTACCAACATGAACCTTATACGCTGTCTTCTTCATGGTAAAGGCACGTTCAGTCTTTATTCCGGTCAGACACTTATCCGCATCATACGTATAGCTCATCACCAAGTCCTTATCAGACCACTCAATAGAGATATATGACGCATCGACAGTGACGTTCGGAGTTGTATAGACAGGAGACACACTGCTCCACTCGTCATAGCGCAAGGAGTTAGCCGGAAGCACTTCCGGTGCATAATCGCTTGTCTTGCCCAGACGTCCGATAAGATAAAGGAAATCATAATCGTCATCATCCTCCAAAATCCACATGACATCTACCGATGCATTATTGGGGTACCGGTTGGCATATGCCTTATCCATATCGATGTTAAGGGTTCTATCATCGTCGGAAGCCTTACCGTTGACATATTCGTACTTAGACAAAAGCCCGTTAGCATAAGAATATTTCACATAGCTGGTTTCGCTGCCGGCATCCGCATCTTTCCACTGCGCCAGACGGTTATCGTCCGTATAGCTGAAGCGGATATAATCTTCAAACCGTCCTGCTTCTTTGTCGTCGGCTTGCAGATTGATTACATTTCCCTGTTCATTGAGGATGGCAATGTAATCTTCATCATACAAGTGATTGCCGTCTTCAACCCATTTCTCACTCATTTTGATTCTGCCTGCTGTTGCGTAGTCAAAGGTCATCGTACTGATTTGCGTACGGCGGTCAATTTCCTTTCTTACAAGTTCCTTCACACGCCCTTTATCATCATAACTGAAAGTAAACAGTTTCTCTGACGTATAATTATCAGAATATTCCGGATACTCCGCTTTTAGTGCATTATCCACCAACTTGTACGCAATCTTCTTTACCGCCTTTGCTTTTACCACCTCTTCCCCGCTCTCTGTTTCCGCTTTCTGCTCAACGGTGATAGTCAGTACTGTTTTACCCGCAACGATACGGATCTCCGCCTTCCGGCTTTTGCCGGTAGTGTTAGGCGTCAGTGTCAGATTCAAAGTAAACTCACCGGCGCCCCCACTGTAAGCGCTCAGTTTCAGCCAATCCACATTGCTGCCTTCAGCTTTCGTTTTCACTTCGTCTACGGTTGCCGTCCAGGGTTCGGTAGCGGTAAACTTGATACCTTCGTTTTTCTGCGTTTCGTCCGCATATACGGTTTGGGTAGTCTGGGTGGTCTTATCCAAAACAACCGCGCTTTCTGTCGTTGTATCCTCACCATCGCTGCAAGCCCACAGGACTACCACAGCTAAAAAAGCAAAAAAACATTTCTTTATCAACATATTGTATATTATTTAAGCAAGTAAGTAAGTGTTGAAATTTAATTTATATCAAGAGCATTTGTCATTCAGAGCGAAGCGAAGAATCTCTTTTCTGTGTATACATCAAGAGAGTAGATTCTTCGCTACGCTCTGAATGACAGATAGTATAAGCTAATTATGTGTATTCACTTAACTAATATTAATTATATGGGCAAACTCCGGTATCACGCATCCGGCATCTGGCATTTGTAATCTTACAAATTCCCCTTCCGTTTATCACATCATCCGTCAGATTGTCGCAGGTCACTTTATACTTGTCCTTGCCACCCGTATTGCCGGTAGCTGCAAGCACGATATAAAGAATAAGGAGCGCGATTGCCACGAATATCAATATCCAAGTAATGGTGAAGACGGCATAAGTGGTCAATATCATATATCCCCACTGCCACCTCAACCGCTTCTTATTCTCAGGCGCTGCGCTACGTATCTGATACCAGGCATAACCAATCAAAGCAAGGGCAGAGACACATACCACCCCGCCAATTATATCCTGACTGTTCGAACTAAGCCATTGCGAAAAGACTGCAACTATACCCAATGCAGCACCAACCCAATAATATTTCTTCGATTCCGGCACAACATCCACTCCCGCCATTTCGTATAAGCGACCGGGTACAAAATGGCTCCATTTGGTGAATGACAAGATAACCGCTACAAAAGACAAAACAACAAGTACCAATAATCCTCCGCACAGTGCAGCAAGATTTACCGCTACGTCATAAAACAGACGCCATGTTTCCGCCTTCTTGTTTTCCGCCTGACTGCAATTCCGAATACGGCGCACAACACGCCAAACGGGATAGGCCAAAACCAATGCCACATATATCCCCGCAAGCCAACAAGCTTGCGCATCCGCAGGAGTCTCGTCCATAAAGAGTAATGCGTAGGAAAGCATACCTGCTATCATCATTATAAAACCCAGCCCACCTGTTATAATCAATGTACGGATAGAACGGAAGCTGAATGAAGATACAATCTCCGTACCCGCTTTCTTATTGAACCAACCTTTGATACTGCTGAATTTCAGAAACAAGAAGCACGAGAAAACAAAGCCGCACAAGCCCAATATCTGAGAGAGCAAAGCCAATATCACAATTATAATTTCCATTTCACTTTATCATTTTACTATTCGTAATAAGTAATATCTGAAAAGCCTATTCATTTTGTCTGCTTTTTAATTGGAGAATTATACGTTAAGATCAGAAACCATAGGCTTGCTTGCGTACAGCCATATAGTCTTTCTCTGCCAAGAATACAATCTTGGCAAACTCCGTAAAGTCGTAAGTATGGCAGTTTATGTAAACGGGAGCACCTTCACTATGGCAAGGCACACCGGCTTGAATCATCTGCCCGGGAGCATATTCGGCCTTTAAAGAGCTGTTATAAGAATTGCTGTTGAAGGGGTTCAACTGTCCGAGTTCAATCAAATGGTCATTGGCTTTCATCAAGGCGAAATACAGACGGGTATCTTTCAGCGGGTATTCACCTTCGGCACATTTACGTTTTGTCTCACGCACCACAATATCACGCTTGGGAACAACCGTTACCCGTACAATTACGCTGCCCGCTTCTCTTCCAGCATGATATTCCGCCACTTTAGCGCCTGTTACCTGGAAATCGGGATATACGTCTCCGGTGCAAACAATTTCGCGTCCCACGAGCTTCTCGCCCTCTTCCGCCGCCTTCTGATAACTCTTAGCCGCATATTCATCAAACTCTTTCAGTTTCTTTTGATAACGGTCCAAATCATCTTCTTTACGCAAGCTCTCGTCCAATGCTTTCTTCTTTGCAGCTACCTCTACAAAAATGGCGGGCACTCGTCCCAAAGGAGCATCGCTACTTGCAGCCGAACCCGAAGCGGCACCACCGCCACATGCCGACAACACAACCAGTCCGCAACACATCGCGGACAAAACCATAACCGTAAACTTTTTCATAATATCAAACTATTTTAAATGAGTAATGTCGTCAACATTTACGGATAGGGATAATTCCTTTGGAGATAGCCGTCATAATCAGGTCCGCCACGTTTCGGGCATCCAGTTTATCCATCAGATGGCGGCGATGCGTGTCAACCGTATTAGTAGAGACACAGAGTTCTTGGGCTATTTCCTGCGTATTCTTACCCTCGGAGATGCGTTTCAGTACATCAAGTTCACGCAAAGTCAGCTCTTCACGCCGCCCTTCGTCCGAACGCTTCATCTGTGCTCGCACATGCTCGGCATAAGGGCAATAGTACGTTTCGCCATCCAGCACACGACGAATGGCTTCGGCTATTTTTGTAGAATCAATGGATTTAAACAGAATACCGTCTACCGAGCACTGTATCAAGTTTTTAATAAACCAGATTTCCTCGTGCATGGTATTCACAATGATACGTGCTTGCGGGTCTTTCTCCCGTATCCGCACAATGATGTCCATTCCTGACATGTCGGGCAACTCCATATCCAACACAAAAAGATTGAAACGTTGAGATGTGATAAGCTGCAAAGCCTCTTGTCCCGACGATGCAGTACATACGTTTTTTATTTCCGGTAACGAACATTCTACTATCCTCTTCAAACCTTGAAGCACCAAATCATGGTCATCTACCAACAAAATGCGTATATCTCTTTCTTTCATCAACCTATCTTTGTGTTCTAAATTATGTTGCAAAGAAATAGCATTTATTAATATGCGGCATCATCAAAAATAGTGATTTTACTCTCCGGTGTAGCGGTTTTCTATTAAATGGACAATGGTATTTCAAGCCTGAACTTTTGGCTCCCGTCCTGAATATTTACAGTAAACAAACCGCCTACGGTCTTAGCGCGTTCTTGGATGGTAGTAAGCCCGATACCCTTTTCCCGCGCCTCACTATCGCAATAGTTTTTACCATTATTTGAGATTTGCAGAGTCAGTATCTTCCGTTTCAATGTGAGGATCATATCTATCTCCGTAGCCTCAGAATGCTTCAGAATATTGGACAATAATTCCTGCATAACACGATACACTTCATAAGACACTTCTTCGGGTACTTGGCTCCACTGTGTTTCTTCATTTTCTTTACTGAATGCGAGTTGTACGGATGCAGGCAGGACAAGCCGTTCTACATAATCCTCTATCGTCTCGGCAAGAGTGGCAAACCGGAATTTAGGCGGCATCAATTCGTGGGAGATACAGCGTACATCGCTACGTACCTGTTCCAGCAAAACCAGGATTTCTTGTTTCGACTCGTCTGTGGGCTGCATACATTGCATATTCATGCCAATGCCAAGCAGATCGTTACATACACCGTCGTGCAAATCTTTGGCAAGGCGCGTACGTTCACGCTCCAAGCCGTCTATATAGCTTTGGGCAAGTTTCAATTCTTCCTCTTTCTTAATACGTTTACGGCGGAAAACATAATAAAGAAAAAAGAGTATCAATATGAAAACCACGACAACGGTTGCCATAATCCAACGCATGGTCTGCGCTTTCTGTTCCAGCTGAGCTTGATTCAAACGGGCTATTTCAAGTTCTTTTTCCCTTGTGTCATATTTCACGGTCAAGTCGGACAATTCCTTGCTGATATGCTCCGAATGCAGGCTGTCACACACCCGATAAGCCATATCATAATAATACATGGAGTTCCCGGGTTCCTGCAGGTCGCGATAGTTACGCGCCATCATCAAATACAGCTTATCTATAGGCAGATGCAATCCGGATCCACGATACTTCAGCAGTTTCTTCTGGATGTTCAGGCTCTCGCGATACCTGCCCTGATCCATATAGATAAGGAACTGTTCTTCCAAAAAGCCGAACACTTCTGTCGACTCTGCAGGTAATTGCGGTATGACGGCTTCCGCTTTTTTCATATATACATCCACTGAATCACGATTACCCAATACCTTAAACATTTCAAGCATCACCGTATAGGCTTTCAGCATATATCTGGGCTTCTTCTGCCGGATGCCTTCTGTCACTACGGCACGCAACATACCTATTCCTTCGTCATGACGTCTTTGCAGAAAATAAATGCTGCCACAGGAGTAGTTGGCATATAATATCATATCCAAATCTTGGCTTTTTGCCGCCGCTTCAACAGCACGTTTGCCATAAGCGATTCCCTCATCCAAGCGACTTTGATTGGCATACAGAAGAGCAATACCGCACAAAACCTGCGCCTGCTCGGAATAGTACTCACGTCCTTCAAGCAAGTCCAAAGCCTCGTTATAATAAATAAGCGCGGAGTCCAGTTTTTCTTTCTGACGGTAGACTACTCCAAGATTGGCACTGACCGTTGCCCAAAGAGCTGTATCATTCTGACAAGCCTCCTCACCACGAGCCATCGAAAAATAATGAAACGCTTTATCCAGATTTCCCGAAGAAAAATAAGCATCACCTAAATTGCATAGCAGTGACACGTATAATGGGGAATTTTTGGTCTGCAGAACTTCCAACCCTTTTTCTGCATAATAACGGCAACTATCCACCGAACGATTCGAATAGTATTCGCTCAACTCACTGTAAACAGCAGCAATACTGTCTTTGTTATTCAACTTCCCGGCATTGATAAGTTTCACCTGATATTTTTCTAATTCTGCATCTTGGGCATACAAAAAAGGACTGACAGCAAATACTCCCAAAAGGATAAACAGTGTTCTCATATTACGAATGGATTTTATCATGAAACTAACAATTAATTATAATAAGTCAATACGCATAAGGTAGTTTATATTATTCTGCGCAAATATAAGAAACTCGAAACATACGACACTTCATTTACAAAAAAACATTCTTCCAATTCCAGTTTTATCACCCAAAGAATAGAGAACAGGTACGGACACAGAATGTAAAAAAGAAGCAAAAAAGGCTGAATTCCGTAAGCGAATAATTTTTTATTGTATCTTTGCGCCTAATTATGAGACGAATCGTACTGACATATATATATCTGTCTATTATAGGTATCTTGGGTGCTGTGGCACAGACCCCTTTCAACCGTATGGATCCTACAACGGGCCGCGACCGGTTCGGTAACCAAGTAGACCCCAACACGCTTCCGGATAATCTGGAAGACAGTACCAATACGGAAATCCAAAGTCTCCCCCCAAAACTTTATATGTGGCGTCTGAGTGAAACATTGGGTAACCGCACCATCATCCCCGCCGATACCGCTAACCTCAACTTCCAGAACACTAACCTCGTGGAAGGTATGTACGGACACTATAACTATTTGGGCAATTTGGGTTCCCCCCGTATGTCACGCCTCTTTTTCGAACGCAGGGATGCCGAACCGACAATATTCATGCAGCCCTTTTCCAGTTTCTTTGTCCGCCCCGATGAGGTGAAGTTTACTAATAGCAATATTCCTTTCACTAATCTGACATACTATAAGGCGGGAAATAAAGTCAACGGTGAGGAGCGCTTCAAATCTTACTTCTCAGTCAATGCCAACAAACGACTGGCATTTGGTTTCAACATAGACTATCTGTACGGACGGGGATATTACCAAAACCAGTCCACCTCGCATTTCAACGCCGGTGTGTTCGCCAGTTATATCGGCAACAAATATCAGATGCAGGCCGTGTACAACAATTTTATCATGAAGATGAACGAAAACGGCGGTATTCAGGACGACCGTTACATTACTCGTCCGGAAGATATGTCGGAAGGGAAAAAGGAATACGAGTCCACCACCATCCCCGTAAAATTGGAACAGACAGCCAACCGCAACAAAGATTTTTACGTATATGCCACACAGCGTTACCGGCTGGGATTTACACGAGAGACAACCGCCATAGAAGATGCAAAATCTCCCCGGATAACGGCAGACAGTGACAGTGTGCCTATGCCCAAAGACACAATCATAACAGAAGAATTTGTTCCTGTCACCAGCTTCATCCATACCATAAAAGTAGAGCGTACGCGCCACCAATTCACATCTGCGCAAGAGACGGAAGGACAATACCCCAACACCTACTTCAATGAAGTCGGTAGCCGGGATTCTACAACAGCTTTCAGTGTAAAGAATGTGTTCGGAATTGCCCTGCTCGAAGGCTTCAATAAATATGCGAAAGCCGGATTGACAGCCTACATATCGCACAAATTCAGCCGTTATGAGTTAATGGATACCTTGTCGCGCACCAACTTTGACGAACAAGAAATTTTCGTTGGCGGTGAAATAGCCAAACGTCAGGGAAAGACATTGCACTATAACGTAAACGGTGAAGTCGGTATCATGGACAAAGCGCTCGGACAGTTCCGTGTTAATGCAGATTTGGATTTGAATTTCCGTCTTTGGAAAGACACCGTAAATTTCTACGCAAGAGGTTACGTGAGCAATACACTGCCCTCTTTCTATATGCGTCATTACCATTCCAATCATTACTACTGGGATCATGACAATATGGATAAGGAGTTCCGTACGCGCGTGGAAGGCGAACTGAACATCAATCGATGGAAAACAAACCTGCGTGCCGGTGTAGAGAATATCAAGAATTATACTTATTTCAATCAGAGCGCAATGCCTGCACAAGAAAGCGGTAATATACAAGTGCTTTCCGCTACCTTGAAACAAGATTTCCGTTTAGGCATCCTGCATCTGGACAACGAGGTGACTTGGCAGAAGTCGAGCAACGAAACCGTATTGCCCCTGCCGCAACTCTCACTATACCACAACCTGTATCTGCTTGCCAAAATAGCCAAGAAAGTACTGACCGTACAAATTGGAGCCGATGTACGCTATTTCACTAAATATAATGCGCCCGCTTATACCCCCGCTATCCAGCAATTCCATCTTCAGGCATCTGATGACCAAGTGGAAATCGGCGGTTATCCGATTGTGAACGTATATGCTAACCTGCACTTGAAACGAACCCGTATTTTTGCTATGATGTACCACGTCAATGCAGGAATGGGACAAGGCAATTATTTCCTTGTACCGCATTATCCTATCAACCCGCGTTTGTTCAAGATAGGCATTTCATGGAACTTCTACGACTAATCCCGTCCTCCATATGAAAAAGACCAAAGTATTGAAGTATATCATCTTAGGAGCAATAGCTGCGCTCGTCGCCACATTCATATTGCCCAAGAGGGAAATCCGCAAAGGGCATCCTCGCGATTATGCTGATATTATAGCAGACGGCACGCTACGTGCGGCTACAGAATACAATTCCATTAGTTTTTACGTAGACGGAGATACGTTGTCCGGCTTCCATTATGAACTGATAGAAGCTTTTGCCCGCGATCACGGCTTGAAGGTCGCCATCACTCCCGAAATGAGCTTTAACGAACGTTTGGAGGGCTTGGCAGAAGGCAAGTATGATGTAATAGCCTACGGCATTTTAGTAACCAGTGAACTCAAAGATTCCTTGCTGCTTACCTCTCCTATTATCTTGAACAGGCAAGTACTGGTTCAGCGCAAAACGGATTCTCCCGATGATTCCCTGTTCATCAAAAGCCAACTCGATTTAGCGGGAAAAACCGTGAATGTAGTAAAAGGTTCCCCCTCCATTCTGCGCATCCGCAATTTAGGAAATGAAATCGGTGATACCATATATATTAATGAAATAGAGAAATATGGCTCCGAGCAGCTTATTGCGCTCGTAGCACATGGAGACATTGATTATGCCGTATGTGATGAAAGCATTGCCCGCACCGCTGCCGACAGCCTGCCACAAATAGATATAAGTACCGCTATCAGCTTTACCCAATTCTACTCATGGGGCGTAAGCAAGCAGTCTCCTGAGCTCTTGGACAGCCTGAATACTTGGTTGGAAAAATTCAAGAATGGGAAAGAGTACAAAAGGATATATAAAAAGTACTATTCCACTTCCCTTAGCCACATCTCCGAAGAGGCATCACTCGGCATTCTCCAATCTCCGCGCGGGCTGATGGAGATACTTCCCACTTTAGGACCGTCCGGCAGGCAAGAACGCTTGAACTGCTGATTAAAGAAACGACGGCAGAAAATCTGCAACCACTTCTTTATGGTTTCCTCATCATAAACATCTTTGAAAGTACGTGCGGCAAGGAAGAAAATCTTAGAAGGGCGGAAACCGCAGCGAAGGAAATAATACAGGAAAAAGTCGTGCAGCTCATACGGACCTACAAGGTCTTCTGTTATCTGCATGATGTTTCCATTTTCGTCTGCCGGTATAAGTTCCGGGCTGATAGGAGTATCTACGATATCCAGCAAGGTAGCCCGCGACGTTTCATCCATATCATTCTCCGCAACCCACTTTACCAAATGCTTCACCAAAGTTTTAGGAATACTTCCGTTTACACCGTACATAGACATATGGTCACCGTTATACGTAGCCCACCCCAAAGCAAGCTCCGAAAGGTCACCCGTACCAATCACCATTCCCCAAGTCTGGTTGGCAATATCCATTAATATCTGCGTACGCTCACGTGCCTGCGAATTCTCGTATACTACATCGTGTACATTTATATCATGGTCTATATCCTTAAAGTGCTGTATACAGGCATCCTTTATGCTAACTTCACGCATTGTCACCCCCAATGATGCCATCAAGTCGACAGCATTGGTATGTGTGCGGTCGGTAGTACCGAATCCGGGCATAGTCACTCCGATAATGCCCTTACGATCCCGCCCCAGCTTATCAAAGGTTTTCACACAAACCAATAATGCCAGCGTAGAGTCCAGTCCGCCGGATATGCCCACCACTGCACTCTTGGCGTTGGTATGCACCAAGCGCTGCGCTAATCCGGACACCTGTATGGAGAATATTTCCTCACAACGCTCATCAAGGACAGTTCCTTGAGGCACAAACGGATGGGGATCAAAAGTACGTGTCAGGTTCAAGTCCTTGGAATTGACATATTCCGTAGAAATACGCACAGGCGCTTCCGGTGCACAATTAGCGCGGCAAGCCGCAAATGTCGTATTCACCCGGCGTTCCGTACGTATATGCTCCACATCAATCTCACTAATTACCACTTGCTCTTCAAAAGAGAAACGCTCACTGCCTGCCAACAACGTACCATTCTCATAAATCAATCCGTTACCGGCAAAAACTACATCTGTAGTAGACTCACCAAAGCCGCAAGAACTGAACACATATCCCGCAATGCAACGGGCAGACTGTTGGCTGATAAGCGAACGCAGATAAGCGTGCTTACCTATCCCTTCATTGTCTGCCGAGAGATTGAATAGAATTTCCGCCCCCTGCAGTGCCAAAGAAGAACTCGGCGGAATGGGAGCCCATAAATCTTCACAAATTTCGATGCCGAAAGTTGTATCCGCAGTCTCAAAAAGCAAGTTCCGCCCCATAGGTACTACCTGGCCGCATAAACGGGCAGTCGTATCCGATACTTCGCAAGCGGAAGTAAACCAACGCTTCTCGTAAAACTCCTTATAATTGGGAAGATATGTTTTAGGAACGACACCCAATATTTTACCTTTCTGTATGACCACCGCAGTATTCAGCAAGACGCCGTTCAGAGGTACGGGCATACCAAGAATAGATATAATATCCATCTGGCGCGTATTGTTCAGAATCTGTATAAGCCCCATCTCAGCCTCTTCAAGCAGAAGCTGTTGGGCAAAAAGGTCTCCGCATGTATATCCTGTGATGCACAACTCAGGAAAGGCTATAATCTGCACGCCTTTTCCGTCGGCAATGATTATCTCTTTTTCAATTTGTCCGGCATTGAACTTGCAATCCGCTACCTTAACACGGGGTACAGCCGCCGCTACTTTGACATATCCGTAATTCATAAGAATCTGATTAAATTAGGGTACAAAAATACGTCTTTAATAAACGATATAAAAAAAAAAACCGAAAATCTTTTGGATAAATCAAAGAAGTATCTATCTTTGCAAGAGAATTAAAAATGTAATTGTTACAAGTTTGAATTACAGATGATATGGATGTAATAAAGCGATTGCAAAATCATAATATTAAACCGTCAGTACAGCGCATAGCCATTATGAACTATTTGGTGGAGCATAGGACACATCCCACAGTGGATGAAATCTATACTGCGCTTTCTCCTTCCATTCCCACATTGTCCAAAACAACTGTTTACAACACTCTGAAGTTATTCAGTGAACAGGGTGCTGCACAGATATTGACAATAGATGAGCGGAACACCTGCTATGATGCGGATACTACTCCTCACGCCCATTTCTTATGCAAACGTTGCGGAAGAATATATGATTTGGAATGCAAGGCCAACATCAAGCAAGTAGAAGATATGGATATGAACGGACACGAAGTACAAGAAATCCACTACTATTATAAGGGTATTTGTAAAGACTGTTTAGAAAATGAACATTTAACTAAAATAACGAATAACTAATTCAACAATTAAAATCTGAAGTAAAATGAAAAAATTTAGATGTACTGTCTGCGGTTACGTATATGAAGGAGACGCAGCTCCTGAGAAATGTCCTTTGTGTAAAGCTCCTGCAAGCAAGTTCGTTGAAGTAGAAGAAGCACAGGCAGGTGGTCCGTTGGTTTTTGCTGATGAACACGTTATCGGCGTAGCTAAAGGATGTGACGACGAAATGATTAAAGACCTGAACAATCACTTTATGGGTGAATGTACAGAAGTAGGTATGTATCTTGCAATGAGCCGCCAGGCAGACCGTGAAGGTTATCCTGAAGTAGCTGAAGCTTTCAAGCGTTATGCATGGGAAGAAGCAGAACACGCTTCTAAGTTTGCAGAATTGCTGGGTGACTGCGTATGGGATACCAAAACTAACCTCGAAAAGAGAATGAACGCTGAATCAGGTGCTTGCGAAGACAAGAAACGCATCGCTACTCGTGCAAAAGCATTGAACTTGGATGCTATCCATGATACAGTTCACGAAATGGCTAAAGACGAAGCTCGTCATGGTAAAGGTTTCGAAGGTTTGTACAACCGTTACTTCAAGAAGTAATCCTGAAACAAGATATAGACATTAAAAAAGGGCTTGCTGATTTTTGCAAGCCCTTTTTTATTCCCCGAAAGAGAATTAGAAGCGTAACCCCAGTGTCAGCAACACTTGGCTACGGGTATTCTTAACTTTCGTAGCTTCGGGAGAACCAATCACTAACTGGTCTCCATCCATATAAGCATTAATGAACGGATGGAAATCCTCCTTGTAAGAAGAGAACTTATAAGCCAAATCCGCATAGAACATGGAACCGCGATAACCGATACCTAACGTATAATTGCTCAATGCTTTCGTATTGGCAAAGTCCGTATCGGTCTGGATAGAATTATAAGGCAAATCTTTATAGGCATCATTATTAAAGATAGCAGACGTATAATTATATCCTGCACGCAAAGCAAACTGAGGTATCACCTTATATTCCGCTCCCAAGCGAATGGTGCTCACCCCCTTCATCATAGGAGTAGTACTGTTTTCATATTCAAAAGTTTCAGAGTAACCTTCCTGATCTTTAAACTTCATAGAAGAGTAGTCCTGATATTCATACTCTGCACCCAATGCCAAGGCAGTACCGATAGTATATCCTAAACTCACATTATAAGTCCATGGCGTCTGAAGCCGGAACTGGCGTACCATGTCCCCTTTCATAATGTCGTAAGTATCTACATTGTATTGACCGATTACACCGCTCCCAATGCCCGATTCATTGGTTATATCCAAATCATTCAGCACATCCGACTCCAAGCGGGCATTTGTCTTATAGTCCAGATTATAGTAAGTAGGCGTATGGATAGCCAAGCCGATTCTCAAAGGAGAATACTCAAAAGGACGTACAATGGCTCCAAATTTCACATCAAATCCGGACCCATGTATCTTATTCCAACTCTGCAAGTTATACCCCTGGCCATTTCCGTAATCCTCATCATAAAAAGTATATTTACTATAATCTATGGCATAGGCTCCTATAGTCATTCCCAAATATACCCGGTCGTTGATATTGAATGAAATGTTGAAATCATACTGATCGATGCCTCCACGCTCTTCCGACCTGAAATTACCATTTCCTCCCCAAAACATACCTCCATATTCTTCGGGAGTGCGATACACCAAATTACCATCCAGATTCTTCACTTGAGTGCCATTTACTATATAAGGAACATAGCCGGAAGGAACACTGCCCTGACCGTCGTGTGCGATAAGATCGGTTATCAGATAACTGTCATATCCCAATGCAGACAACCACCCCACTTCAGGATCGGTATAGATATCACCCGACCAATCCTTTATACCTCCGGCCTGCGCAGCCATATAATCCGTCTGCGTATAATCTCCCAAATTACCGCTCATTGACATATTCTTATAAAAAGATTTTGCCTTATGGTAATTAAAACCGAAATTCACATAACGCAGAGCCGTAGCATTACCTATCTTTGAAGAGAGTACAAAACCTACATTATCAAATGAAGCCCTCGTTTTATCAGAATTCATCTTATATCCCATATAGTTACTCTCCGTACCATATGCAGACAGGCCGAACGACACCATTGCATCATTACTGCGATAAATACCTATACCTGCCGGATTCGTGCCGATGGTAGAAATATCACCGCCCAGCGCTCCCATAGCACCGCCCATACCTACAAAGCGTGCCGTACCGTTTAAATCTTTATTTGTTATCTTGGCAGCATCGTACACAGTCTGTGCACTCATTGGAACTGCTGCCGCCAGCAGCCCCAATGTAGCTAAAGTTATTATTTTCTTCATATCCTACTAATCTTTTTCTATTTAATACTATACCTACCTTCTTCTTGAGGAACCGCCGCCACCGCCGGACGAACGGGTAGAACCACCGCCACCACCGCTGGAATAGCTGCGTGAACTGCTACTGCCACCCGAAGAATAACTACGGGTAGAAGAATTACCTTGTACAGGCGTATAAGAACGGCGGCTACCGCTTTCGGTGGAATAACTGCGAGTTGGCGATGTAGAACTTCCACGATTATATGTGGAGGAGCTTCCTGTAGTTGAGCGTCTTGCGCCTGTAGCATTTACACTACTGCTTCTGCGCGATCCGTTTGTTGAGGTAGACGAACCTACACGCGTACTGCTTGGACGGGTATACGTGCTGCGTCTTGTAGAAGAAGCATCCGTACGGGTAGTTACCCCACTACGAGTTCCCGATGAACGCGTACCCACTACACGTCTGGTTGTTGTACCGTTTTGTCCGCTTCTTCTATAAGATGAAGTTCCCGAAGAACGAACTGAAGAAGTTGAACCGCCACGGGTAACACTTGAACCTGACCTGCGAACCGAAGAAGAGGGACTCCTATAACTGCTTGTTCCCGAAGAACGGCGATAAGTGTACGTGTTGCGAGGCCAATATCCCCCACCCCAATGTCCGCCACCGGGATAATATCCGGGATGATAATGATGGTGATGTCCCCACCAGCCGCCATACCAGCCGCCCCAACCTACACTCCAGCCAAAGCCCCAGCTCGGACCATACCAACTGTTCCAACCCCAACCATAATAAGGATAGCCGCCCCATCCATAAGAATTATAACGCCAATCCCACCATAAGCGGTTGGAAAATGTAGGGAATGCATAAGCGTACAATCCATCCGTATATACGTTCCAATCCCATGAGTTCAGTCCATAGACCACATCCCAATAAAGCGGGCTGCTGATGCTGATGGCATAGCGAGGATTGCGGAAGCGGATAATGCGCGTGGCATATTCATAATCATCTTCCGAACCGTCAAAGCCATTCACCCATTCCCCGTCCAGACCATCATATTCTTTTTCGTCCACATAGAGCGTATCATTCTCTTGCGAAAACTCATAGTCCTTGGAGTCATATCGACGGTTGTACTCATCCACATCACGGATATTTCCTTTACGGTCTTTCACTACAATAGTCGTATTGCCCGGCGACGCATAAACCGTAGTCGGCGCATTCGTCTTTACTACAACAGCATCTGTTGCCGGAGTTTTTTTCTTCTCCGCCTTCTCCTCTTTCTTCTTTGAAGGCACGTAGTAAAGGTCGTCATCTACACTTTGAGCGGAGAGTGTCCACGGAAGACACAATGCAAAAAGCGATAAAAAAACAATCTTTTTCATATTCGTTTGGTTTATGGGTTTACAATTCTATACTTTCTCACGTCACAAAGATAATGCCGGGATTTGCCCTGTACAGAAGATTTTCCCCAAAGATTTATAGGGATTTCCCTAAATGCATCTTATCTTTGTACTCAAAACAAATATACGATGAAATATTTAGAATTTATATTCCATACCACTCCCTGCACCGAAACGGCCAACGACATTTTATCAGCGGTATTAGGCGAAGTAGGTTTCGAAAGTTTTGTAGAGCAGGCCGACGGTATCGCCGCATACATCCAAAAGGATTTATACAATGAGGATTCTCTCAAAGAAGCCCTCGCCGATTTTCCCCTGCCCGATACGCAAGTGAAATATACTTATCAGGAAGCCGAAGACAAAGACTGGAACGAGGAATGGGAAAAGAATTTCTTCCAGCCCATCATCATTGGCGACCGTTGTGTCATCCACAGTACATTTCATCATGATGTCCCGCAGGCTGAATATGACATCGTCATCAACCCTCAAATGGCATTCGGCACAGGACACCACGAAACCACCAGCCTCATCATCGGCGAACTGTTGGACAACGACCTGCAAGGCAAGTCCTTACTCGACATGGGTTGTGGAACATCCATTCTTGCCATACTGGCGCGTATGCGTGGCGCTGCTCCCTGCACCGCTATAGACATAGACGAATGGTGTGTACGCAATTCACTTGAGAATATAGAATTAAATGATGTAGATCTTATTTCCGTTTTTCAGGGAGATGCCTCCACACTGGAAGGCAAAGGACCTTTTGATGTAGTCATCGCCAATATCAACCGCAATATCTTACTGAACGACATGAAACAATATGTACGTTGTATGCGTCCCGGCTCACAACTATATATGAGTGGCTTTTATGTAGATGACATTCCCGTGATACAAGCGGAAGCTGAACGTAACGGACTACGATTTGTGCATCATCAGGAAAAGAACCGTTGGGCAGCGGTTAAGTTTGTATTGTAAAGTCCCATAAATAAAACAATTATTCAACAAAATAAAAGACTCCCGATAAGTATATATCGCACTGCATACCGGAAGTCTTTTTCTTATTCAGGTCAGTTCTTATCAACCTATTACCTGTCCGCCAATCACACCTGCAATAGCACTCGCCACTGCAATGATCATTTTCAAAATTTTATCCTACACAGAAACTTTTATACTCATTTTGTTTAAATACTAATTGTTAAACATCAATTATTAATTCTCTTTATAACACACCTAAAAAGAAAACATTAAGCATTTTCAATATCAGTCCGCACACAGCTAATTAATATTTAATACTTCTTTCATGGTAAATGTACCCAAACCATTCAATCGCACCATACGGCTATTCAACAAATACATTCTCATTATCAACATCAGGTTGCGAATCACATTCTGCACATCCCCCGGAGTCAATGAAGATCTCTCCGCAATACTCTCAGCCAACGCTTGTGTGCCTACCGTTTTTCCCACCTTCTTCAAACTCAGATATCATGTCTTTATACCCTCCTTGGTCGCAATCTGCGACTGTCCTGCATAATAAAATAGAGGCACAATCCTTCTCCTTTACAATTTAAATTAAATTACATTTTTAGATTCTCATTTCGTTGATCAACGATGCAAAGCTGGAGATATACACGGGCATAAACGAAGAAAACAGCCTATCAGGGCTGTTTTCTTCGTTTATAATAATCTGATTTTCAATTCATAATACTATTGTACAAATAAAAATAATCACTTCAAAATATCATCTACGCTTAAAGGCATATATGGACCATCCTTTACCTCAAAAATTACAGAAGATTCCAATACTTCTAACGTATGCCATTGACCTTTCGGAATATGTACTCCATAACTTCCTACTTTGGGTTGAAGTTCATAACACTCTACCTCCACACCTTTATCATTATAAAACAGGACATTGATATGTCCACGCAGCAGAATATAAGTCTCTGCCGTATGCCGATGCCTGTGTATAGGTAAAACAGTTCCCACCTCCAGCGCATTAAGCAACCGTTGCGCTTTAGCATCCAGAGCTTCATGCAGGTTGAAGTTCATACGCAACCGTTCACTTTCTTTTGCCTGATTGGATACTTTATCCAGTAATTGGTTATCTATTATCATTTCTTTTGTTTTAAATAAGCTTCGTGCAATGGATAATACTTTTTCACAAAGATAATATAAATCACTACTAAACTACCAATCACTATAAAGAAATATACCCAATGATCGACCGGTAACCACAATAGACCTGCTACTATGAAAAGTTGTAATATCATATAAACCGCAGACACCACCATATGCGGTATTTCCAACTCATTCGCCATTAACTGATATAAATGTTTGCGATGCGGCAAGCCAATGTTCTCATGTAATATCAACCGGTGAATAATTGTCAATACGCTATCTACTCCATATACGGATAGCAATATAATCCAACTAAAATCTTCTGTATGAATAATTAGTTTTCCTATCAGGAATAATATAATAAAAGCAATGCTCACCGCCCCCACATCACCCGCAAAACATCGGGCTTTCTTTCGAAAATTGAAAAAACAAAAAACAAATACCGCCATTATCTCTGTATTAATCAAGCTTTGTTCTACAAACGAAACAACTTCCGTATTGATATAAGCCAAAGCCAACAAAACAGTTAGCGAATATCCTCCCGTTATCCCATTAATGCCATCCATAAAATTATAAGCATTGATGATACCAGTGCACACTATCAAAGCTATAATTATCCACCACCAAGATAAGGAGAATAGTCCCCATTGATAAAACATACCCACCATGGCTGAGAAATGAAACAACAACCTTAATTTCTGCGAGGTAGAACGAATATCATCTATAAAACTTATAGCAGTAATCAAAGTCAATGCCAACATGAACCACGGATAATTTAAACCACTCGCCAAGAAATAAACCAATGCTCCAAAATAAAAGATAACTCCCCCACCACGCAGGGTTATTCGTGTATGACTGCTACGCTCATTAGGTTTATCAATAATATTATACTTATCAGCAAGTTTAAAATAAAAAAGTTCCACTCCGAAGAGCAGAACCAACATTACCAGATAATACATCATATTTCTCTATGCTTAAACTGCGTGTTATTCTGTAGTAAAACTACGTATCGTTTTCACTATCCCTTCCTCCGCTCGCACTGGCATTTTATCAATACCCAAAGCCGCCTTTATCTTAGTATTGCATACTACGTAGTTCTCCGTCAATTTACATAGCCGCTCTGTATTTAATGGAAGATGCAACAATGTCCCTATCTCTGCGAAACCTTCCATCATATGTTTATTCATTTTCCAAATACGAGGTTTACGGTCCAATACTTTGCACATTAGAGTTATCAATTCGTTCGTAGACAAAGTTTCGTCATCGCCTATATGATAGATGCCACTGCACACCTCTTTTGTTAACAATCCATCTACCACATAGCAAAGATTATCAATTGAAGTAAACGATCTTCTATTCTCAAAATCACCCAAAGGCCATGGAATCCCTTTCTTCACTACATTATAAAGCAAATTCAGATTTCCTTTATTACCTGGTCCATGAATCATACAAGGACGTAAAATATAAACCTGCTTATCATCATACGAAAAAACTTTCACCTTTTCATTTTCCATTTTCAATTTGCTGAGGATATAATTCTCAGCTGCTATCTTACTTTCTCCATATGGTCCTATCGGGGTAGGTATCGCCTCCTCAGTCAACATATTCCCTACTACACTATCAGCCACAGCCTTTACTGAACTGAAAAAAACAAACTTCTTCGCCGATGATTCTAAGAAAAAATCAAATATCTTCTGAGTCAGGCCGGTATTAATATCAAAATACACCTGAGCATCTGACTCTTTTTTTACATCGTGAGCTTTGCCTGCTAAATGGATAATAACATCAAATTCTGGTAGATTCTTCATCGGAAAAGATACAGGTCTAATTTCTTTCCAAGAGAAAGTTTTTATCACTCCTTCTTTCTCAGGATTAATAATATCCAAGCCATATAGAGCATGATGCTCTTTTAAAGCAGTTACAAGATTGGAGCCCACAAAACCGTGGATTCCAGTAATAAGTATATTCATGTGAATATTTATTCCATAATCTGTGCTCTCAGATATAACTTCTTAACAAACTTCATATCATGAGTCATCATTATCTTTATCAATTCGGGAAAACTGGTTTTTGTAGGGTTCCAGCCAAGCAAAGTTTTGGCTTTTGTCGGATCACCTAATAGCTGTTCCACTTCACAAGGGCGGAAATACTTAGGATCTACCTCCACCAATACTTTACCACTCTTCACATCAATACCTTTTTCTGCTACTCCTTCACCTTCCCAACAAAGCTCAATTCCAACCTCCTTAAAAGCTAAAGTTGCAAATTCACGAACCGTATGCATCTCACCGGTCGCAATAACAAAATCTTCAGGTATATCATGTTGCAATATCAACCACATGCACTCCACATAATCTTTTGCATAGCCCCAGTCGCGAAGAGAATCTAAATTTCCTAAATACAATTTATCTTGGAAACCTTGTGCAATACGAGCAACGGCAAGAGTTATTTTTCTTGTGACAAAAGTTTCTCCCCGACGTTCACTCTCATGATTAAATAAGATACCATTCACAGCAAACATATCATAACTTTCCCGATAATTTTTTGTTATCCAAAAACCATATTGCTTGGCTACCCCATAAGGGCTACGAGGATAAAAAGGAGTAGTTTCTTTTTGAGGAACTTCCTGCACTTTACCATACAATTCAGAAGTAGAAGCCTGATAAATTTTAGTTTTTTTCTCCAAACCTAAAATACGCACAGCTTCCAACAGACGTAGTGTACCCACTGCATCAGCTTCAGCCGTATATTCAGGAACATCAAAGCTGACCTTTACATGACTTTGTGCCGCAAGATTATAAATTTCATTGGGCTGTACCTGTTGAATAATGCGGATTAAAGAACTACTGTCAGTCATATCCCCATAATGAAGATTAACCAAACGCCTCTGTTTCATATCACGCACCCATTCATCCAAATACAAATGCTCAATACGCCCCGTATTGAATGAAGAAGAGCGGCGTATAATACCATGAACTTCGTAACCTTTCTCTATAAGAAACTCAGCAAGAAATGAGCCGTCTTGCCCTGTAATACCTGTAATTAATGCTATCCTTTTCATATTATTTTTCTCTTGTGAATATATACTCAAAAACTTTTACTAAGTATTTTAGAAGCAACAACGGAAAACAAGTCCATATTCCATTTTCTCTACATGCACGGACAATCTCTTTATTCAATATTATGTTACTTTTTAATGAAGCCGTGCTCGTACCGCCTGTTCTCATCTTCATAAAGTCAAGCGGAATATATTGAGTCTTCAATCGGTGTGTATATAAAAAGCGGATTAATAACTCGTAATCCGCTGCTATTTTATAATCCGTTTTGTAATAACCAAACTCTTCAAAATATTTCCGGTAAGTAAAGAAGGTTGGATGGGCTGGCATAAAACCATAGCGAAACCGATGCAGTGAGAAATTGCGGGAAGAATAAAAGCGTACAGTCTTACCTAAGTCCTTAGGTTTTACAAAGCGTACATCACCATATATAGCCTCTACCTCTCCGCTATTGAACGCATTTGCAACTTTCTCTATGACATCTGTCCGATGGTAAAAATCATCTGAATTTATAATCCCCACAATATCACCGGTAGCCATCGAAATACCCTTATTCATCGCATCATAAAGTCCTTTGTCTTTCTCACTTATCCATTTTAGTTTTCCATCAAATTTAGAATCATACTCCATTACTATATTGACTGTATTATCAGTAGAAGCACCGTCAACAATAATGTATTCTATATTAAAATAGGTTTGAGAAAGAACAGACAGAATTGTATCACGAATAGTTTCAGAACTATTATACGTAACAGTTATGAGAGATATTTTAAGAGCCATACTATGAGTGCTAACCATTACAATCAATTTTCATTATTTGTTTACATACAAATTCTTGCCATAAATAGATAACGGAAACATTCTTCTTATAAGAGCTACTACAAACTGAATTCGATAAATTATTCGATAAGAAATTTTCAAATGACTTGTTTCACCCGTAGGCGATGCATTGTCTCCATGTCGACGATATTTTATCAACTTATCAGAAATAAATTCCACTGAATAAAATGCAGAAGCACAAAGACCTAGCCAAATATCATGCATAGCAATATTTTTAGGAAAAGGTAATGCTTTATAAAGTACTTCCCGGCGAAAGGCCATACAACATCCTAAGTAGTTATTACAAATAATATTACTTATTACCCCTTTCTTTCTTGCTTTATTCTGGAAAAATGTTTCTTTTATAAGTTCCATATTCTTATCTATCACAGAGCAATCTGATACAACCAATGTAGCACGTTTCAAAGCATCTAACATCACCTGTACTTTATTACTTTCCCATATATCATCCTGATCTGATAAAAATATATAATCACCCTTAGCGCGAATCAATGCAGACTCAAAGTTAAAAACAGGAGAATGAAAGTGCTGATTAGGATATACCTTAATACGGCTGTCAGCATACGAAAATAGAATATCCAATGTGTTGTCAGTAGAAGAATCATCCGATACAACAATCTCATCCTCCGTACCCAATTGCGGTAAAATAGAGTCAAGTTGTTCTTTAATATATTTTCCACCATTATAGGTAGCTATACATACTGAAATCATAATGAAAACTAAGCTTTTTCAAACAAAAATTAATCCATTTTCAATTGCCGTTTATGAATTTTGTAAACAAAAGTCAACCCAACAGCCCATATCAACATACCAGTAGAGCTAATCAACAATGGGTTAGTTCCAGCTAAAATCATATACAATATATAAGCCATAATAAAACGCCGATATTTTAAGATATGCCAATACTTACTTCGTAAGAAAGCTAATGCAGGATAATAAATCAATATTATCAAAACAATTCCTAAAAAGAAACCATAAATTCTGATAATATCCATATAAGTTTGCTCGCTCGCTGCAACTAACTGCCCTCTTCCTCCACTATAAAATTCACTACCTAATCCAGCACCAACAACGGGAGTCGTATTCATAAATATATTGCTAATATATGAATGAAAATCTGCAAATTTAAGTTCATTCGAAATCTCTCCCTTTTCCGTAGCCAGTTTATAAGTTAAAAAAGCAAGAGCAAACCCACAAGCATATAATATTGCATACTTGAACAATCTATTAGATTTCATTCGATCATAAAAATAAATAACAGTAATCAATATTGCAATCAAAGTAGGTGTACGAGAGCCAGCGACTAACAATGCAAATAAATTGAGTAAAATAAGTACCCCTCTAAAATGTTTTATATCAAGAAAGTATAAAGAATATATATACGAAAAAAACATAAAAGGACCTGTTTTAAAATAAACACCCAGCACACTAAACCCATAGTACTCTCTTTCTGAAATAATGATATTATCATTTTCCAAACTCTGATCAAATAATAATGAAAATAATTCTTGATTAATCTGCGCTATAATAAATATCAAAGTAGTAAATAATGCGATGAGACTACCACTAATAAACAGCACTTTAACTATTTTATCAAAATTCAAATTTCTTAGAAAAAAGAAAATAAGAATAAATAAGAATGATTTCAAATGCCCGAAAGCATAAGACGAATCTGTAAAATTATCCTTTAATACAGCTATCATAATACCCCACATAGGCAAAGACAAACAAACCCATATTGCAAACAATACATCTTTCGGGATTGTATCTCCTTTACCAAACGAAATGAATGATAATAATAATAAAAATACAAACAACAGTTCCTTAATCCCCCAAATAGACCCTGTAGGGTCGATAGAAATAACCATCGAAAAAATGGTAAAAGCTATAATTGATATTTTATCTAAAGAGAATAACATAAATCTCACTCTTTTGAGGGACAATCATTGAAACGTTGTAAGGTAGTCTAAAGAATCAATAAAATGCTAATAAATATATTATCAGTCACAACCTGCTTTTACAATATTTTACAAATATCGTAAAATCAAAAACCTTAAACAGATGACGTAGTGCTATTCCGTAATGCTTATTCTTCAGATATACGTATACATATTTCAACTCATTTATACCAATCGCGGTATTTAGTTCAGGAGAATTTGGCAACTGGCTATATATTAACCTGTTTTCCTTTATCGATAATTCTCTGCAATCAATTGATGCATTAGAACTATGTATCCTATAAAACGTATGAACAACTTCCGTCCTTCGGATTTTAGTTTGAAGACTAAGCTTCAAAAGTAGTTGATAATCTTCATTTTGTTGGAGCGTTGTATCTATTCCACCAACACTATGATAAAGAGCCTTATTTAAAAGAATACTTGAAAATATAATAAAATTACCTAAGAGTAATTGATTATACGTCGCTTCACTAACGCTAAAAGCTTTACGTTTAAGTCTTTTATAGGAGTTCAACATTCGCCTTGTCGGATTAGTGCAAATAATGTCAAATGGAGTATAGACAACCTCAACTTCTCCTGGTATCAGTAATTTCACCTGTTCTTCTAATTTGTTCTTATCCCAAACGTCATCTGCATCAAGAAAATTTATATATTCTCCTGTAGCTTTCTCCACCCCCAAATTACGAGCTTCTCCCAAAGCCGTGTGACATTCCGCATAATAATACTTAATACGAGTATCATTGTATCTATGGACTATCTCCTTAGTACTATCTGTAGACTGATTATCCCAAAATATAATTTCCCAGTTTGTATAAGTTTGAGTAATAACGCTATCAATCGCTTCACGAAGATAAGTTTCTCCATTAAAGCAATTGATAATAACTGACACCAAAGGTTGAAATTCTTTCATAATTCTTTTTATAACGCCTCTTTAAGAGTATTACAGATATACATCACATCTTCTTCTGTCATATCAACATGAAGAGGAAGAGTTATTAGCTGTTTGTAAACCAAATCAGTATGCTTAAGTGTAGAATTATCTTGATTACCAGAAAACAGTGATAATAAGTGATTGGGACGATAATGCATACCTGTGGCAACACCATTATCATTAAGAAATTGTTTAACTTCATCACGTTTCCCGTTAGTAATACGCACAACAAAAATATGCGGTACAACATCATCATAATTACACGGTATAATTTTCACACCATCTACATTAGATAACTCTTTCTGATAAATCTTAGCAAGGCGTTGGCGTATTTCTTTAAACTTAGGGAACTTCCTTAATTGAGTATAACCAATAGCTGCCATAATGTTACTCATATGATAACGCCATCCAGGTTGGTTTACATCGAAAATCCAAGTTCGGGTACCAGCGAATCGACTATTGGTATCATTCTGTACACTAAGAAGGCGGGCATCTTTCACAATTTTCTGACATACAGGATCTTCTGTAATAATCATACCACCTTCTCCTGAAGTAATATTTTTAATACCATCCATACTAATACAAATAATATCGCCAAAAGAACCAATTTTCCGACCTTCATAAATTGTACCAAATGCATGCGATGCATCTTCAATCACCCGAAGATTATGTTTTTTTGCAAATGCATAAATTTCGTCAAGATTGCCAGGATTGCCTGCATAATGGATAGGCATTATAGCTTTGGTTTTAGGAGTTAGTTTACGCTCAGCATCTACAAGATCAATAGTAAGAGTATCATCATCAACCTCACAAGCGACAGGTACACCACCAGTGGCACGAATAGCTTGAAAACAAGCAACGTATGTAAGCGATTGAACAAGAACCTCATCGTCCTCCTTTATGCCTGCACCCTGAACGGCCAAATGTAGAGCTGCTGTACCAGAATTAACGAGAGTTACATCACGACCAAAAAATTCGTGAAGCTCATCCTCGAACCTATGAACGTCCTGCCCCATACCAAGGTATTCTCGCTTTAGTACATCTGTAACCGCATCTATTTCTTCCTGACCAATACATGACTTTGATAATCTTATATTATTCATCTTTATATGAGTTTAAGTTATTTAACAATAGGGACTTCACGCTCCCATTTTTTCCATGGGGCTTTATCCTCTGCAAGAAGCGTTTCAAGCAGATTTTTTTCACGAATGTTATCCATACATTGCCAAAATCCTCTATGTTTGTATGACATCAACTCTCCTTCATCCGCAAGTTTTGATAATGAACCTTTTTCAAAGATTGTCATATCACCCTCAATATAATCAAATACTTTAGGTTCAAGAACCATATAACCTGCATTAATTGGTGCTCCATCCGACATTTCTTTCTCTCTGAAAGAATGGACAGAATTATCTTCATCAATATTGAGGACACCCTTCTCCTGTGCTTGAATCACAGCAGTAAGAGTTGCAAGTTTACCATGAGATTTATGAAAATCAAGCAGCCTATTGATATCAACATCACAAACTCCATCACCATAAGTCATAAAAAATGTCTCATTACCAACGTACTTTTGAATACGTTTAATCCGACCACCAGTCAAAGTATTATAACCAGTATCAACTATAGTAACTTTCCATGGTTCCAAACGAGTTTGATGTATTGTCATCTCATTCTTTCCTCTAGTGTAATCAAAAGTCACATCTGAATTATGAAGAAAATAATTAGCAAACCATTCTTTAATATATTCCTGACGATAACCGGCACATATGATAAACTCTGTAAATCCATAGTATGCATACTCTTTCATTATATGCCAAAGAATAGGCATACCTCCTATCTCAATCATAGGTTTCGGTTTAAATGCAGACTCTTCTGAGATTCGTGTACCAAATCCACCTGCTAAAAGAACTACCTTCATTTCTCTATATTGATTTTTGTGAAATCAAATTTTATATTACTCTCCTCCATAGGAATATTCACTTGTTCTGCTGGGTCATGAGGAATATCAGCAACATTTAACAACATACTTTTTCCTTCATCAATACCAACAAATGCCATCCAAACCCCCGGAGGAATAGTTATTCTTCTGTATAATTTAGGATTTTCAGGAGACAGGGTTACTTCCATAAATTCTCCGTATGTAGATGAGTTTTCTCGCCCATCATAGAGAACAAAATGTATCTTTCCAACCATACAAATAAGGTTCAGTGTCATTCTCAAATGACACTTCCATGCTTTTACCAGCCCACAAAGAATACTTGAAAAATAAGCTTCACCAAAACTTATGTATCCTGGGTCCACACACTTCATTGCATGATAGACATCACCTTTTAAATGATTAATTTGCTTAAGAGGTGTTAAAAGCACCCCTTCAATCTGATTTACCATAACTTTGCACATTTAGAAAGCCCATTCAAGATTTTGTTTTTTAGCTTCGTCAATATATTCCTTAATTTGCTTCTCTGTGAGAGCATACATATCTTTGTCTTTCTCCACATAGAATGCGCGATACCATTCAGCTATAAAACGTACACACTCCTCATAATGAAGAGTAGAATGCCAATTGAGATAAGATAATGCCTTATCACAATTCAATTTCAACAAAGTAGCTTCCTCAAAAGGTATATCACCTGTCAGTTTGGCCGCCTTATCTCTATCAAGCCCCCAAAGAGAGGCTAAATCTTGAACCAACTCAAAGACAGTCTTAGTCTGTTCTGCCCGAGGACCAAAATTATAAGGTTCACCATTCTCGCTTTTACCTTCAGCCAAGTATTGTGCAAGTGTAAGGTATCCGGAAAGAGGTTCGAGAACGTGTTGCCAAGGGCGAGTCGCTTTAGGAGAACGTATTTCAACAGTCTCACCTTCAGAAAACGCCTTTACGCAATCCACAATTATACGATCTTTTGCCCAGTCGCCGCCACCGATTACATTACCTGCACGTGTTACACCGAACTTTATGTTAGGCATCTTATTGATGAATGAGTGCCAATAGCTCTTAATAACAAGTTCAGCAGCCCCCTTTGAACCAGAGTATATATCTTTACCACCTACTCTGTCTGTCTCACGATAACCCCAAATCCATTCAACATTGTCATAAGCCTTGTCTGAAGTAATGAGTACACATGTGCACTCCCAATCAATCTTCATAATGGCCTCGCAAACAACAGCTGTTCCAACAATGTTTGTAGTCATTGTTTCAAACGGCTCGCGATAAGAAGTTAACACCAAAGCCTGAGCTGCAAGATGAATCAAGAAGTCAGGTTGTACCTCCTGAACATAATCATTGAATTCCTCCTTGTTACAAATATCACCATAATGTTGGTGAATCTTCTCTTCAAGTTTAAGAGTTTCGAACATTGAAGGATTTGTAGGTATACTCAGAGAATATCCGTAAACATCTGCTCCCATCAAATGAAGCCATGTTGATAACCAAGATCCCTTGAATCCGGTATTACCAGTGATTAGGACTTTCTTCCCCTTAAAAATACTGTTAAATGCCATATGCTGTAATATTATTTTGCTTTTTTCAATGTTTCTCTTATTCCCGAATATAATTTCCATATCCATAATGGTTGTATGATATTGGGATCAATCATATCAAAAGTGTAATCAGACTTCTTAAGAGCTTTTACGAATTGTTGACCTACCGATGTTAACGAATGATACCGAACAAAGTGCTCTCTGCTTAATATTGACATCTCATTATAATTTAAAGTTACTTTATCCATAATATCTTCAAAAGAAGAATTATTAGGTTTATAATCCTTTTCAGTAATAAGATGGCCTATATCATAATTTTTCCTCTCATGTAGCATCTTAAAGACATAATCCCCATGTAAGTCTTTATAAAAATCATCCGTTACAACAGTAGGTATTCCCAATTTTGCTGATTCCAACGCAGACGTGCCTTGAGCAAACATTAAATCGATGTTCTCTAATAAGAAATTATTTATTTCGACAAATCGAATAGGTCTTGCTTTTCGTTGGTGATAATATTCATTATCAAGACCCAAATTATCTATTTCCTCTTGATGATTTCCATATCCCAAAATATGCATTTCTATTTGTCGCTTATTTCTCATTGCATAATCAGCAAGTTTTGATATAGCATATTTTAAAACCGGTGTTTTCTCATCGCATAATCTTCCTAACCAACAAACATTTAAAATCTCAATGTTTCTTTTACCTTTTAATTCTCCATAATAATCCGAGGCCGGTACGGGTAGAAAATAATCCACTTCTCTCGATTTTATAGGAAGATGTTTAATGGATTCGTATAATGTATCATAGTCCATAAAATAGAGCGCTCCATGAGCTATCATATCATCCACCATTTTTGCAAAACCATGCATAAATGGATAATATAGTAAAGCACATAATTTATACAACCAATGATATCTAAATGTAAGTTCGTTAAAAGGCACGGGTATCAATATTGGAGACAAACAGCGAGCATGTAAAGTCCACCATACTATTTTAGTACCGGAAGATAGCTTCAAATTCTGAGGCCAAAAACTTGCATTAAATGATTGAAAAACAACTATTGCATCATTATCTATAAAACAGGTCTCATTATCGTCATAACGTAATACTTTAACTTTGTCTTCACCCGTAAGATTACGAGCCATAGCGCCATCAGGATAGTCTATTACGAAACACTCATAATCATTAGCATAATGCTCTACAAGCCAACGAGACATTCGAAGAAATAACATCGGAACTCCCGATTCATCCATATAAGGGAAATAGAAATAAACGTTTGTCATTGTCTCTTTTTAATATATGCATATATATGTTTCTTTTCGTCTTTATCAACCAAAAGCAACCACATGAATAATAATGTAAAAATAGATATAAACAGTTTTCCGAGAAAATTATGAGCGACATTGATATTCACTAAGTTTAACAGGATAAATTCTGTAATGCAAAGAACCATAATACTACTTAATCGCCCCCATTCCAAAGGCAACTTGTAATATTTATTCGATATTACAAACAACATCAAAGCTGCAACAAAATAAGTAAACATAAAAATATAGGCAGATACCGCTACACCATATTTCGGCAAAAGAAGAACATTCAAGCCACAATTAATAACTACTCCTACAATAGGCACTATACTTTGATATACAAATTTATTATTTACATAAATTCCAAAGTTGAAAATATCAGTCCACCCGTAAAAAAGATAACCTATCATGATTAGGGGGTATATCTGCAAAGATATTATATATTCTTGTTGAGGAAAGAGCATTAATAATATATCATTTCCCCAAACCATGCAAACGATGATAAACAAAGCAGAGCCCATCGTATAATAACTAGCTATCTTTTTTATAAAGAAAGCATTATCAGGGCTCTTACGATATTCCATTCGTAAAGGTGCCCATACCAAAACAAAAGGAAGATAGATTAATATCTGATATAAACATCCAATTCTATATCCCAAGGAATATATACCCACATCAGCAACAGATAGAGTTTCTTTAATAACAAATTTATCAAGGCTACCATATGCGTAACCCAATAAACTACTTAAGACTATTTGGGCACCAAAAACTAATCCTATTTTATAAGTCTCCTTAGAAACATTTAGGGTTAAATCTTTTTTACTGTTAAACAACAATGCCAGTAAAAGTATTGTATTACTGCATACCAATCCAATAAAGGGAGCACAAACCTTAATCTCAGAAAACATCAAAACTGAAATCGTTATAATAAAATTTAAGCACAATCCTGTTAGAGTTACTATTAAGTAAAAAAAGGATTTTTTCTTATATCTAAGGAGCAAAGTAAGCGTTGTTATCGGATAGGTCAAAGCATTGCCTGCCATACACAATACAAATGGTATTGTAAAGGAAGAATCTTTTAAATAATAAGTACATATAAGTGGTGCTAATAAAACCGATAAGCCAATTAATAAGATCCCTCCAAATATGGAAAGCCATAAAGTTCCCGAAACGATATCCTGATCTTTTCCCTTTTCCTTATAATCGTAATAAAATCTACCTAATACACTTGATGCTCCAAGATAAAATACAGTATTACATGCTCCTGCTATAACCAAAAGCATATTATAGCCTCCAAACTCATTCAAACTAAAGTACTTAGTGTAAAGCGGCAACAAAATAAACGCCAAAGCACTCTGAAGTGATGAAGTTAATCCAAAGATTACTCCATGCTTCAATAGTTGCTTAAGTCGTTGTCCTAACGATAACATTTATTTGTTTTTTCTACTTGAACGAGTTAATTAATGACACAACAATTTCTGCATCTTTCATACTCATAACGGGACTAATAGGAAGACTTAATTCTTCCATGTGAATCCTTTCTGAGATAGGAAAAGAAAAGTCGCCCCACTCTTTATAACATTCTTGCTTATGTGGTGGTATTGGATAATGAATAAGGGTCTGTACACCATTCTCTAAAAGATAATGTTGTAGCTCATCACGCTGTGAACATAGAACTGGAAATATGTGATAAACATTATTTTCATCTTTGAAATGAACTGGCAATTTCACCTTTTTATTATCTATATTCTCATAATAATAGTTTGCTATTTCTTGACGATGCTTGTTATCAGCAACCAAATAACGTAATTTTACATCAAGAACAGCAGCTTGAATCTCATCAAGACGACTGTTTTTGCCCTTGTATTTAAATACATATTTTTTCTGTGATCCATAGTTTGCCAGAGCACGAATGCAATCTGCAACGTTTTTATCATTAGTAGTAACTGCACCTGCATCACCAAAAGCACCAAGATTTTTACCGGGATAGAATGAGTGACCTGCAGCATCCCCCAAGGCACCAGTTCGAATACCATCATACTCACAACCATGAGCTTGGGCATTATCCTCTACAAGTTTAAGGTTGTATTTCTTACACAGTTCACTAATTTTACTCGTATAGGCACAACGACCATAAAGGTGAACTATCAGAATTGATTTTGTTTTAGAGGTAATAGCCTTTTCAATCTTTTCATCGTCAATTTCAAGCGTATCTATGTTTGGTTCTACCAATACTGGTACCAAATCATTTTCTGTTATGGCAAGGATTGAAGCTATATAAGTATTTGCCGGAACAATTACCTCATCTCCTGGTTTCATTATACCAAGTTCCATATATGCTCTATATATCCAGATTAGCGCATCAAGACCATTACCTACACCTATACAATAAGAAGTTCCTATAAAATTGGCATAATTCATCTCAAAACTTTTATTCTCATTGCCCTGTAGATACCATCCACTATCAACTACACGATTAACAGCCTCCTGCAGTTCTTTAGCATGACTATCAGTCACTACCTTTAAATCCAAAAATTTAATCATATAATACTTAATCTAATTTACCTGAAAAGAATAATCTTCTTTGTAGATACTCTTTAACATAATCTACAACTTTTCGAAGGCCAATATATTTTAATATAGTTGCACCATAATGACGAATCTCTAATAATAAAGGTAACTTTTTGTTTGTGAATTCTTTAATCGTATTAGTATATTCATTTGTCATTCCAAAAGACTTAAAAAAGTCCGTTCTATCCTCTGGTTCTCTTTGAGAATGTTCGATATTCTTATTTCCAAGTAAAGCTTGGGCATAATTGAATTCTTTAAAATCAGAACTTAAATGATTGAATAAATCTATACCACGACATGTATTTAAAATCACGAGGCTAACACCCTTATCATCAACAAAATCCGAATCTAAATATTCTAATCCCCAAAAATCTCCTAACAAGATGTCGGATCCTGCCCTAAGACTCTTTGCGGAGCAGTCAAAACAAGAAGGCCTAAGAATAAGATTACTTCCAAATCCACTCATGAAAGAATTATCTAACGGACCTTTAATGAATTTCCCATCATTCGTTTGAATGGAAAAAATATACTCTTTCCAACTCCTTGGATTTCGAAAGAATATACTCTTTATCTCATCCAAACTTATATCATGTTTTTTACAAACTTCCTCAAGATACATCTTAAAGATGCTTGGCGATGGAACTCCATGGCAGAGAATCTCTACGGAAAATAGATTATCATATCTTTTCTTGAGAAATAAATTCAATCCCTTAACCTGACAAGAAACGCCACTGAACAGAACTTTACGACCTTCTTTTAATTGATTCTTAATTTGAACGTAAGTATCATTCAAATTACTTTGCACGTATTTTGACCCACGAAGGCTATCTAAATCTTCCAAATTCTCAACAACAGTATGTACTACTTGCTTTTGTTCATTAAAAGCAGCGCCATATACAACTCCGCCATTTTCTAATACATAACGTGCAATGGATGCAAATGCTCCACCTGATGAACTTTTGCCCCGACTGTCATCATAGTCTTTTAGTGCGTAAGTTTTCTTTAACGAAGGCTGTATATTTAAGCTATTCAGGCAGGGGCATACTTTTTCGCATAACCCACAATCAATACAGTTTTCCTCATCAAGCACAGGGTAGAGAAATCCTTCCTCATCCTCTTTCATGATTATGCAATGTTTGGGGCATGCTAACGCACAACCTCCACAACCACAACATTTCTTTTTATCGGTAATTCTAATCATTATAATATTCACTAAAATATTTTAATAGTGCCATGATATAACCGCATTGATCATAAGAAAGATTTTGATGGCATGGTATATAGAAAGCATGCTGTCCATAGAAAACGCTTGACTCTATTCCATTTGACTGCATAAACTCTTTTAGTTTAGGATAATTGATATGATCATTCCATTTAAAAAGAAATACACCTGGAATAACACCATCTTCTAATTCGAAATATGGACGAATTCCTAAAGGTCGTAATCCTTCCTCAAATCTCTTGTAAACACATAATCTTTTTTCTTTAATATCTTCAATTTTTGGAATCAGATCTGACAGTTTACTAAATATATACTTAGCATACATTTCATTAGCATCAGCCTCTAAAGGAAATCGATTCGATGTTATGGCGGCACCTAATTGCATCGGCAGTGCTTTTGGAAAGCTATAAATGACAAAATCACTATATTTACCAATTTCAGCTTTTGAACCATCAGAAAAAAATGTATGTGCACAATCTTCTACAATAGGAAACCCTAAATCAGCAACAGCCTTCAAACCTTTATATGGATAGCCAAATTCATGGTTTACAAACACTAATTTCGTGTTTTTCTCGATTTTTCTTGACCATTTGCAAAATCTTTCAATGACACTGGTGACACAACTGCTGATGTAGAAATTAGCCGAAGTCGTTAATATTGTAACTACATCATTATTTTCTAAATGATAATTACTCAAAACTTTTTCAATTGCCAACCTACCTTTAGGGGCTAAGCAATAATTACCAAAACTTTCGTCTAAATAACTTTTACCAGTAGAGATTTTAATATACAGATTCTCATCTAAGGCACTAATCTCCGATGACGAAAAAGGTGATATAAATATACGAGGAGTAAGTTCCCATGTTGGATTTATGACATAACCTGAATACAAATTCCCAATAGCCATTATAATGTATATTGATAAATATCACAAGCAACTCCTCTGCCCCCAAATCCTTCTTTTTGAAAGATAAGAGGTTCATTAAGAACTCTTCCCATCTCCTCATTGGATGTTCCAAAATCAAATATTGGATAGTTACAGTATTCTTGATTAATCAAATAATCAAAGAGCAAATCCAACGCACCCATTTCTTTTCCCTCAAGATTAGCAGATATATATTGTGTATGAACAACTCGCTGAGTAATATACAATACAGAACCTCCGACAGGTTTCTCACCCTTATATGCCAAATAGAGTTTTATATTCTTAGGAAATTTTTCTTTTAAAATAAGAATCTCATCCAACTTATGTACAGGAGCTGCTCCATACTTATTTTTTAGATTCTCATCTAATATATCCCAAAAACCTTTCCAATCATCAGACTGTCTAACCTGTATATCATTTGCTATCGCTTTTCTTATTCCAGACTTACGAGATTCAATGAACTTAATCTTATTGTCTTGATAAATTGTTGCCGACATATTTCGACCTATGAGTTGAGCATTTGTCGTTCTAAATAATGCATAAAGGTCTTCCTGTGCAGGAATATTTTGGAAAATAAAAGGAATCGGTTTATATATCACACAAGAAATCCCGTTATCCTTCAAATAATCATTCATCAAACTCCAAAGATCAACAATTTCTACAGTAGTCGCCTTCCTATCAATCAGCAGCCCTCCATAAGTCAATCCTTGATGTGAGTATAAGACACCACCGTCAATGTTAGCGGGTAGAAGGGCAAACAATTTGCCTTTACGATAAATCATTAAAGAGAAATCATAAAATCTATAAGAATGATAATCCATATAATCACGAAGAAAAAGAAAAGTCGCATTGATGGAATTTCTAACAAAAACATCCCATGCATTCTTATTCTCCTGTGTGTATTTTCTAATCTCAAACATTGTTTGTATCTTTAATATACTTCAGATAATCGTCATAACTACGAATATAATCTTCCTCAAAATAGTTTTCGGAGGCTAAAACAAGGCATATTGAACCGGAAGAGAATCCTTGCTCTGAAGCCCAAATGCCAGGTAGTACATGAAGACCGTAAAAAGGTCTATTCAGTAATACAGTTCTTTTATTCCTACCATCATCAAGAAGTACCTCAAAACTGCCACTAGCTGCAATAAGAAACTGATGACATTCCCTATGTGCATGAGCTCCCCGTGCTTCTCCTCCGGGGATGTCGTAAGAGTAAAAAACTCTTTTTACATCAAAAGGAAAGTGTTCATTATTATATGCTATCGTAAGATTACCTTTACGAGCTTCAACCTCTATTTTGGGAAGTTCAACAAGTGAACAATTATATACTGAAATCTTATTCATTGCTCATTATTTTAAATGTGTCATAGTCGTATAAATAATCATTCTCATCATACTTCGTCGAAGCTAACACAAGAGCGAGAGAATTCGTCGAAAAATTACACATTTCACGCCATATACCTTCGGGGACATATAGTCCATAATAAGAACGGTTTAAATGATAAGTATTCTTGGCTTTTCCGTCGTCAAGAACAACATCAAAGCTACCGGAAAGGGCAACAATAAACTCGTTATTTTTTCGATACGCATGCCCTCCTCGGCTTTCTCCACCAGGGACATCGTAAATCCAATAAGAGCGTTCGATTTTGAAAGGAATGTCTTTGTATTCTTCTATAACAGACAAATTTCCTCGTGGATCAAAATATCTAGACAGTTCAATAATCTTTGGGGTTTTCATATCAATGAAAATTAATCAATCAAAGAGCAACAGAAATTGCCTAATTCCTTTTCTATCAGCTCAAAATCACTCATAGGCATAGCACTATCTTTCCAAATACCAACAAATTTTTTTGAAATATCAGGATTAAAACATCTTTTTTTATTTAAATGAAAATTGTCATTAAGATCAAGATATTCCAAAATTTTCTTATACTCGTTGTCATAGTCTAAGCATATTGCCTCATAATTGACTATTAGAGAATCATCAATACTGGCATTTAGAGGGCTATACATAATTTTATACCATTGGATAAAACTCTCTAAATTCTGAGGAATCCACTCGACTTTCTTATAATTCGTCCAAGCATACAAATCCCTAGGATCTCGAGGAACAAAAATAGTCTTGATATTTGGTAAATATTGTTTGTTACGGTCTGTATCAAATTCAAAATCAGAGAACAACTGATCAGCTACAAAATAATTGATATTTTCCGAATGAAAATAATTAAAAACAGAATTTAAAAAATTACTACACAATCTTCTATAATCCGCTCTGGACATTTTTTCTAAGAAATATATTGATGCTGGAGTTCTTGGCAAATACAAGTATCCATTATAATAAGACTGACTAAGCTTTGGAAAAGAAAATTTTATGATAGCCTTTAAAAAACTTATAAAATATGGTCTTAATTCAGGTAATCTAAAGAGGTATGAACTACTAAAAAGACAAAAGGTTCGTTTAATCAAGGCATCTTCATGAAATAAATTATTTGACTCCACATATTTTTCTATTTCAAAAAGTCCTCCAGAAAGTCGAATAAAATCAATTTCTGCCATAGATTTATTTCTAGCTGTTTTACTACCCTCCACAGAAACATATCCAACAACATTGCAATTTGAGAACTCACGTAACAAGTCTACCACTGCTCCAGAACCTGAATATCCAAAACCTTGAACAGATACAATTTTATCAAACTTTGACTCTACTGATTTCATTAGATCTGGCAATTCACATTCTTTTGATTCAGATATATATTTTTCAACCATTCCAACTCTATCATAACGATTGATTATATAGCCATATGGTAATACCTTTTGAAGAAAACTCTTTATATCCATAAATCTATTTATTTATAATGGTACGTAATAAAGAAGAAGAAATTCCATCTGTATGACTAAAATACTCTATTCTTGCCCCAAATTTCAAGAACTCTTCTTCATAATGATTATACAGTTCAGTACCTTTCCATTCATCCCCATGGAACATCACATCAAAATGTCTCTGCTTTAGAAAAGCAAGCTTATTCATATTTTCCTGCGGTACTACTTCATCAACAAATTTTATAGCTGCCACAATGGCGGCTCTTTGTTCATAAGGTATTACTGGTCTTTTATGCTTATAGGATTCACAACATTCATCAGTACTAACCCCTACTATAAGATAATCACATTTTTCTTTTGCTCTCTTTAACAAATTGAGATGCCCTATATGAAACATATCATAAACACCAGTTGTGTAGCCAATAATCATGTCTATAAAATATAAGATCTTTAACGACTAATATGTATAGAATTCCAGATCCTATTCTTCCACCACTTCCCATGGATAGGGATTATCCACCACATTCTGGAGCTCATCAATAGCTCCCTGTTCTTCAGGTGTAAGCGTTTTTTCATCCCAAGACGCAATAATAGTACGGGCCTCCTCAGCCAAAGGTTCATCGTAAACCTCACCATAGCAAGCCGTAAGCAAACGGAGTTTCAACAATGAAGCGGGAAGAGCTTCAAGAATATCCCAACAGCGGTTCAAGATCTCCTGAATATGTTCCTGCTTTTCACCGTGGTCGATAAATGAAGCATTATAAC
>OHAB01000399.1_pt1 | contig 42027 bp, 28 predicted proteins | sample 1577031 | NCBI WGS metagenome assembly OHAB01 (sample SAMEA3541477, study PRJEB24748) | human gut metagenome | biome: human gut; feature: human-associated habitat; material: faeces | place: China | collected 2012 | reverse complement strand
ATCACCCTGTCCATCCGCAACTCCTATTCCCATGAAATAAAAGAACAGGACGGCCAGTTTATCTCCTCCAAGCGGGACGGGATCGGCATTGGCACCTCTTCGGTGCGCTACCTCACAGAGCGGTATCACGGCTTTCTCAATTTCAGCCATGGAAACGGCATTTTTGAGGCTTCTGTTTTTTTAAATCCATCCATGGACCGCGCAGCACCTTAAAATACATCGAAAATTTTCTGCTGTGCATACGCCGCTAGGCGCACCATACTACAACAAGGCCCCGCGGAAAATCCGCAGGGCCTTATTATTTCATGCCTTATTGGCTGTTAGTTGGAATAGGAATCGATGTCTACATCAGCAACATCCTCATTCTGAGGAGCTGCAAGGAGAGCCTTTACGCTTAAGCTGATCTTGTGATCGTCCTCGTTGAAATCAACGACCTTAGCCTCAATCTCCTGTCCGATCTTTAATACATCAGATGGCTTCTCGATATGCTCTCTGGAAATCTGGGAAACATGAAGCAGCGCGTCTACGCCTGGCTCTAACTCAACGAATGCGCCAAAATCAGTCATACGTGCTACGCGGCCTGTTACCACATTGCCTGCTGCATACTTCTCAGCAGCCTGTGCCCATGGATTTGCCTCCGGGAACTTTAAGCTTAATGCGATCTTCTCGCCCTGGATATCTTTGATCAGAACGGTTACCTTATCGCCGGACTTGAATACCTTCTTAGGATTTTCAACACGGCCCCAGCTCATCTCAGAGATGTGAAGCAGGCCGTCAGCGCCGCCCAGATCGATAAATGCACCAAAGTCTGTTACGTTCTTTACAGTACCCTCAACCTTATCACCTGGCTGGATACGTGCAAATAACTCTTCCTTCAGCTTTGCCTTCTCAGCAACTAAAAGCTGCTTTCTGTCGCCGATGATACGTCTTCTCTTTGGATTAAACTCTGTGATCACGAACTGGATGTCCTGATCTGCGTACTTGGACAGATCCTTCTCATAAGTATCGGATACCAGGCTTGCGGGGATGAAGATTCTTACTTCGTCCACGATTACACTTAAACCACCGTCCAGTACCTGAGATACGGTTGCCTTAAGTACTTCGTGATTGTTAAATGCTTCTTCGATTCTCTTGTTGCCTCTGTCTGCAGCAAGACGCTTGTAGGTAAGGAGAACCTGACCCTCACCGTCATTTACTTTCAGAACCTTGACTTCCATGGTGTCACCAACCTTGGCAACTGTGGTAAGATCCACGCTGGAGTCGTTGGTATATTCGTTCTTGGTAAGAATACCGTCAGATTTATATCCGATGTTCAGAATGATCTCTTCCGGTTTCACATCGATGACTGTACCTTCGACTACCTCTCCTGCATGTATTGTCTTTAATGATTCTTCCAGCATTTGTTCAAAAGTTAATTCTGACATAATTTTGAACCTCCTCAATTAATTTATTTGGGGTGGAAGCCCCCGCGGTAATACCCACTAGTCGAACAGCTTTAGGTAGATCTAAATGCAAGTCATCCAGTGTCTGTATAAAATAGGTGTGCTCACATTCCCTTTGGCAGATTTCGTAAAGCTTTCTGCTGTTGGAACTGTGCTTCCCTCCTATTACAATCATAACGTCAGCATCCGCTGCAATGGTCTTTGCCGATCGCTGTCGCTCTTCTGTAGCATTACAGATAGTGTTCACAACACTATCATTGTAACCTTTTTTTTCAAAAATTTCAACTATATATTGAAATTTATTGTAGTTATATGTCGTCTGAGACACAATGCAGAGTTTTTCGCCTTCTGTTTTTACAAAATTTTCTGCCTGCTCCGGAGTCTCCAGAACGGTAACGGGTCCCGAACACCAGCCGACGATCCCCTCTACTTCCGGGTGCTTCGGATCTCCCACAACGATCACATGATACCCCTCGTTACTTTTTAGTTCCACGATACGATGAATCTTTTTCACAAAAGGACAGGTGGCATCAATGCATTCCAGACCGTTTGCCTCCATGATGTCATAGATTTCTCTTGCCACACCGTGAGCACGGATGATCACTGTGGGAATGTTCTCCCCGGCTTTCAGCTGTTTCAGATCCTCTTTGTTCTCCAGAACCCGTACACCCTTTTCCGACAGTTCTCTGACCACTTCCTCGTTGTGTACAATGGGACCATAGGTATATATAGTCTTCCCGTTTTTTAATTGTTCATACACGGTATCGACGGCACGCTTTACACCAAAGCAAAAGCCTGCACAGTCTGCCAGTCTTACTTCCATATATCGTCTCCCATTTAACCAATCAGTTCCACGATCCGGTCAATGACCTGTTCGATGGTCATATCAGAGGTATCCACCAGCACCGCATCCTTCGCCTGCTTTAACGGAGAAGTCTCTCTGTGCATATCTCTGTAATCTCTGTCCTCGATATCCTGACGGATCTTTTCTAAGTCGCAGGACTCACCCTTGGCAGTCAGCTCGTCATATCTTCTTTTTGCTCTCACCATACTGCTGGCGGTCAGATAGATCTTGACCTGTGCATGGGGTAATACTACGGTACCGATATCACGGCCGTCCATGATCACATCGCTTTTCGCTGCCAGTGCCTGCTGGAGTTCTACCAGTTTGGTACGTACCGCCGGCTGTGCACTGGTGGTGGAAGCCATGTTGCCAACCTCCTCGGTACGCAGATAAGCATTGACGTTTTCACCATTTAATAATACGACCTGTTCTCCGTCCACATATTGAATGGTGATATCTGCCTCCTTACATTTATCGGCGATCGCTGCCGCATCCGCAGGATCCACACCCTCTCTTAACATGAACAGTGCCATAGCGCGGTACATTGCTCCGGTATCCACATAGATAAAGCCCTTCTTTTTTGCCACTGCTCTGGCAATCGTGCTTTTACCGGCACCTGCCGGTCCGTCAATAGCTACATTAAAGCTCATATTCATATCCTCTTTTCTTCGTATTTTCTTTATGATTCTATTTTTCAAAAAATTTATTGTATGCTTTCTCCCGCCAAATGTCCCGTAGACCAGGCAATCTGTAAGTTAAAGCCTCCGGTCATGGCATCCAGATCCAGTACTTCCCCCGCAAAATACAGATGCTTTACCAACCTGGATTCCATGGTGGAAGGATTGATGTCTTTTACAGAGATTCCGCCCTGGGTAATGATTGCTTCCGCAAAAGATCTCGTCCCCGTTACCGTCATGGGCAGTGCCTTGATCAGCATGCCGAAAGCTTTTCTCTCTTCCCTGCTGATCTCGTTGACCTTCTTCTCCGGAGAGATTCCTGACAGCTCTATCATAACAGGGATCAGCTTCGCAGGAAACAGATGATCCAGTGCATTTTTAAACTGTTTATTCTTCGCTTCCTCAAAATCCCGAAGCAGCCGTTTATCCAACTGTTCCGGTGTCAGTGCGGGTTTCAGATCCAGGAAAAGCTTTACTTCATCGTCACCTTTTTGTCTGGAAATATTTTTGGAATAAAAGCTGCTGGCGGACAAAATCAACGGTCCGCTGACGCCAAAATGGGTAAACAGCATCTCTCCGAAGCCTTCGTACCAGGTCTTCTTCCCACATTGCATCCGGATCTCCACATTTTTAAGAGATAATCCCATCAGCGCTTTGCACCAGCTCTCGCGGATCTCTAACGGTACCAATGCGGGCCTTCGCTCCGTTACTTTATGACCCGTCTCTTCTGCGAACCGGTAACCGTCTCCGGTGGATCCGGTAGCGGCATAGGAGCAGCCACCTGTACAGATAATGCAGGCATCGGCGGTCAACTTCTTATGATCCGTACATTCCACCCCGTAAAAGCAAATATTGTCGTCACTTTCCTTCGTCAGGATCTTTTTCACTTCTGTGTGCAGATGAATATCCACATGATATTTATGCAATTCTCTCTGCAGGGCGGCGATCACATCCGAAGAATGATCGGATACCGGAAATACCCTGTCGCCCCGCTCTGTTTTCAGGGGACATCCCGCCTGTTCGATCAGATCACACACCTGTGTATTGTCAAAGCTGTAAAAAGCACTGTACAGGAATTTTTCATTGGTGCAGACATTTTGGAACAGCACATCCATATCCGCTCCATTGGTCACATTACAACGGCCTTTTCCCGTAATAAACAGCTTTTTCCCAAGCTTTTCATTTTTTTCCAAAAGGGTTACGTTATGTCCGCATTTTGCTGCCGCTATGGCAGCCATCATGCCGGCAGCCCCGCCGCCGACCACTATCACATTGCTCATTCTCATCCTTTTCTGCCGACATATCGACGTCACTGCTCCTTGCGTCGCAGAGAATAATCTAACATCGGTTCATCATCTATAAAATCAATCTCGTCATTCAGATACACCTGATAATTGTTCCAGGTCTCTTCCAGTGTCTCCAGATTCTTACGCACCTGCTCCGGACATTTCAGGCAAAGTGCTACCACCAGGGCATTGATCACACTAAGAGGTGCCACCAGAGAATCCACAACCGACACCATGTCACTTCTCGCCAGCAGATTGCAGGAAGAATACAGATTCATGGGGGAATGGATACTGTCGGTAATGGCGATCACTTTGGCATTCCGGTCATTGGCGAACTCCATTGCCTTTAACGTCCGCATAGAATATCTCGGAAAACTGATGCCGATAAAGCAATCCTTCGGTCCTATATGGATCATCTGTTCAAAGGTCTCGCTGACACTGGTAGTGTTCAGCAAAAATACCTTTCCGCGGATCATGTTCAGGTAAAAATGCAAGAACGCCGCCAATGGCTCATTGCTGCGGAGTCCCATGATATAGATGGTCTCCGCTTCTAAGATCGTAGCTACTGCCGATTCAAACGCCGCCGGATCCAGATTATCTATAGTATCCTGAATCTTCTCGATATCTGCCGTGAGAACAGAGGTCAGGATCTCCGACTGGGAACTTCTTCCATATTTTGCATCCATTTTCTGGATACCATTTAGTTTACCCTGTACACAACTTTCCAATGCCTTCTGAAATTTCGGGTACCCATCATAACCGATCCCTGCGGCAAAACGAACCACGGTAGATTCACTGATTCCCAGTGTTTCTCCTAATTTAGCTGCCGTCATGAATACCGCCTGGTCAAAATGTTCCGATATATAGTCCGCAATGGCTTTATGCCCCTTGCTCATCTTCGCATAGTGTTCATTTATCCGGGTAAAAACATCATATTCTGCCACTGTTCTTAACCTCGCATTGTCTCATTGTAAAAAGCATAGTAGGAATGTTCCAAAAGCTGCATCGTCTGCTGATCTGTCAGATCATAATCTCCGGTCAGAGACATGCAGGCGGCTCCATGGATAAAAATCCACATTTTCATAAACAGATCTCCGGGGTCCGGGCATCCGGCCACTCTCGCCAGATTGATCTCATAGACTACATTTCCGGCATCACCGTTCAAGATCTCATACATGCTTTTCGTCTTATGTTTGCTGCCCTGGTCACCGGATACAAACAGAAGTTCAAACAGGTGTCTTTCTTCCCGTGCAAAAGCTATGTATGCCATTCCTAAGTTGGAAAAAGGTGTCTTCCCGGTGCGAGGATACAGGCTGTAATAATCCAGAAAATACGCCGTTGCTCTCTCATAGACCGCATCCCACAGTTCTTCCATATTCTTATATACTCTGAAAATAGGCTGCGTGGAACATCCTGCCTTCGCCGCAACTTTTCTCGCAGTCACATTGGCAAAGCCTTCCTCTCTGGTCATGGCGAATGCCGTATCCAGGATCCTGTCAATCGTGATCATCTCTTTACGAGCCATAATCCCTCTCATTCCGCTGTATTTACAGCAAACAATGTGTCCTTCTATAACACTTGTTATTTTAGTTGGTGACGAGGTGGTTTGTCAATATGTAAATAAAGCATTCGCAATCCGGGCTGACCAGGGTTCAACCGGAGTTCGACCAGGGGAATGTCTAAATAACGGCTTCTACGCCCTTCGGGCTCTCGAATCCGCAACCACATTCGCATATCGGGCTATCGCCCTACTTGCTTCGCTGGTTCTTTGTCTAAATAACAGTTTCTCCGTGCTTCGCACTCCCGAAACTGCAAAACCACATTCGCAATCCGGGCTATCGCCCTACTTGCTCATGTGGTTTTGTTCGTCTAATAAAAAAGCCGCACTGGCTGCGAGCAGCCGTGCGACCTTTTTATTGACGAATTATTTAGACAGGGTATGCACCGTTTTTGGTGTCAGCCTGGGTCATATCAACCTTTTCCTGCTGAGCCTGACGATACTTGAAGAAGTCGGTAGCAACCTGAGGGAACAGAGCGTAGCTAAGTACATCCTCATCCTGCTGTTTCCATTCCTTCATCTCGGATTCCAGCTTATCCAACTCGTTGTCGAGCAGATCAGCGTAACGGCAAGTGATTCTCTCCTCACCGGGGATAACCTTGTCGATAACTTCCTGGTTCATAGGCTTAACGGTCTGGCCGTACTCACCACGAAGAACTGCCTTGGTCTCCTTGGTAGCCATCTTGTAACGCTCACCAAGCAATACGTTAAATACAGACTGGGTACCAACGATCTGAGAAGAAGGAGTAACCAGAGGAGGCTCACCCAGATCCTTACGAACATTGGGGATCTCCTTCAATACATCGTAGTATCTGTCTTCTGCATTCTGCTCCTTCAGCTGGCTTACCATGTTGGAAAGCATACCGCCGGGTACCTGATACAGCAGAGTCTTGATATCAACGCCCATAACCTTAGGATTGAGCAGACCGTTAGCCAGGCACTCATCTCTGTAAGGTCTGAAGTAATCAGCGATCTCAGCCAACAGGTTCTGATCCAGACCGGTATCGTAAGGGGTTCCCTTGAAGGTCTCAACCATAACCTCGGTAGCAGGCTGTGAAGTTCCCATAGCGAAGGGGCTCATAGCGGTATCGATCACATCAACACCGGCCTCTACTGCCTTCAGGTAAGTCATGCTTGCAACACCGGAAGTATAGTGGGTATGCAGCTGGATGGGAAGCTTGGTAACTTCCTTCATAGCCTTGATCAGTTCAGAAGCCTTGTAAGGTACTAACAGACCGGCCATATCCTTGATACAGATGGAATCTGCACCCATCTCTTCGATCTTCTTAGCCATGCCGGTCCAGTACTCTAAGGTGTAAGCATCGCCCAGGGTGTAAGCCAGAGCAACCTGTGCTTCACCTCTGCCTTCCTGTGCCTTGAACTTATTGGTAGCATTTACTGCTTCCTGTAAGTTGCGCAGGTCATTCAGACAGTCGAAAATACGAATGATATCAATACCGTTGGAGATAGACTTCTGTACGAAGTAATCTACCACATCATCTGCATAAGGTCTGTAACCTAAAATGTTCTGTCCACGGAACAGCATCTGTAACTTGGTGTTCTTGAAGCCGTCACGCAGTTTTCTCAGTCTGTCCCAGGGATCTTCCTTCAGGAAACGAAGGGATGCATCAAAGGTAGCACCGCCCCAGCACTCTACGGAATGATAACCAACTTTATCCATCTTATCTACGATAGGAAGCATGAATTCGGTCGGCATTCTGGTAGCGATCAGAGACTGATGTGCATCACGTAAAACAGTTTCCGTAATCTTAATCGGTTTCTTTTCAATTTCTGACATTACGAATATCCTCCATAATATTATTTTCTATAATTAGTTTGACGCGATGCCATTCATAAGTCCTTCGGACTTATTTCATCGCGCTTTGCGCGAAATACATCGCCCTTTAGAATACTCCGAAGATTGCCATGAAGGTACCGGCTGCTACGGCAGTACCGATAACACCGGCAACGTTAGGTCCCATAGCATGCATGAGCAGGAAGTTGGTAGGATCGGATTCTGCACCAACCTTCTGGGATACACGGGCTGCCATAGGAACTGCAGACACACCTGCGGAACCGATCAGAGGATTGATCTTGCCACCGGACATTACGCACATCAGTTTACCGAACAGAACACCTGCAGCGGTACCGAACATGAAGGCGATCAGACCCAGAGCTACGATCTTCAGTGTATCAGCATTCAGGAATGCTTCTGCACTGGTGGTAGCACCTACGGAAGTACCTAACAGAATAACTACGATGTACATCAGAGCATTGGATGCTGTCTCAGTCAGCTGACGAACAACGCCGGACTCACGGAACAGGTTACCTAACATCAGCATACCTACCAGAGGAGCTGTGGTGGGAAGGATCAGACATACAACGATGGTAACAACGATGGGGAACAGGATCTTCTCCAGCTTGGATACCGGACGAAGCTGACCCATCTTGATCTTTCTCTCCTTCTCAGTGGTGAGAAGCTTCATAATAGGGGGCTGGATAATGGGAACCAGTGACATATAGGAATATGCTGCCACCGCGATAGGTCCCAGGATTGCCGTCTGTCCCAGCTTACCAGCAAGGAAGATGGAGGTAGGACCGTCAGCACCACCGATGATGGAGATGGCTGCAGCTGCCTTGTCGTTGAATCCCAGCCAGATCGCACCGAAGTATGCTGCGAAAATACCGAACTGCGCAGCTGCTCCCAAAAGAAAGCTCTTAGGATTTGCGATCAGAGGACCGAAGTCTGTCATGGCACCTACGCCCATGAAGATCAGGGACGGCAGGATTGCCAGTTCATCCAGCTTGTAGAAATAATACAGTAAGCCGCCGGCACCGTTTGCTGCATCTTCAGGGTGCAGCATGATATCGGGGTAAATATTTACCAACAGCATACCGAACGCTATCGGGAGTAAGAGCAACGGCTCAAACTCATGACGGATAGCTAAATAAAGGAAAAAGCATGCAACCAGAATCATGACATAGTTTCCCCAGGTCAGGTTAAAAAACGCTGTCTGATGAATCAGGTTGTTAAGCGTACTAGCTATATATTCCATTTGATGACCTCCTGTTGTTTATAGAGCTGATAAAAAATTAGTTCAGAGTTGCCAGAACTGCACCAGCCTCAACAGTATCACCAACTGCAACGTCAATGCTTGCAACAGTACCGTCTTCGGGAGCTACAACAGGGATTTCCATCTTCATAGCTTCCAGAATGATGACTGCGTCACCCTTCTTAACAGCCTGTCCAACATTTGCCTCTACCTTGAAGATCTTACCGGCTGCACCGGCCTCAACCTTAATGCTGCCTGCTGCGCCGCCTGCCTTGGGAGCCGCTGCGGGAGCCTTGGGTGCTGCCTTGGGAGCAGCGGGAGCCTTTGCTGCTACGGGTGCTCCGGTAGATGCGCCCTCTTCTACTACTACATCATATACGTTGCCATTTACGGTAATGGTATAATTTTTCATTTTATTATCCTCCTACGATTTTACGATTATCTAACTTTGCGGATAGAACGAACTACAAATCCGTCAGTGCTTGTCGCACCTTCGCTTGCTGCGATCGCAGCTGCGATTACGGCTACCAGCTCAGTGTCATCTGCTTCGGCTTCTTCCTGTGCAGCGATCTGAGTTACTGCATTATCAATACCTGCGTTCTTTGTCTCTTCCTTCTTGCCCTTTTTGCTGAATGTAGCCTGGATCCTGGGAATGAAGTTGAACAGGGAAATGATCAGCGAGATAATGATCAGCATTACGAATACAGTTCCCATACCGATCAGCGTATTCAGTGCAGCCTTGGTCATCAGACCACCCATGGATTCAACGGGATTCAATGCTGCGGACTCCATGCTCAGGAACATATCATTGCTGAAGATCACTTCTGCCTGTGCGTTCTGGTTTGCTCCGGTCACATCTACATGTACAATGATCTGATCATCATCGATGGTAGCATCTGCATCACCGACAGCAGTGATACCGCCGATGGTTTTCTTCGCGGAATTGAAAGACTCGATAGCAGTCTTGTATGCATAACCGTCAACGGTGATACCTACATTTTCTTGTACCATGTATGCCACTTCATCAGCGGTATACTCGGAAAAGCTCTCCAGAGTAGCTTCGTCTTCAAAGTTCTCAAGAGAAGGGATCACATACTGGGTAGCGATCTGGATCGCAGTATCCATCTTACGCTGCTCATAATCCGTATAAGTCTCCTCACTGCCGCACGCCGTCAAACCAAAGATGCAGGTAATCATACATACTAAGCTTAAAAATTTCTTCATTTTATAATCACCCTTTCTTATACAGTTCCGTGTTTCTTGGCAGGACGGTCTTCACTTTTGGTGAATAACATCTCAAATGCGCCGATCACATATTTTCTGGTATCAGCTGCATTTACGATCTGGTCCACATATCCTCTCTTGGCTGCACTGGTAACATTCAGAGTCAGAGCTTCGTACTCTGCAGCCTTCTCATTGATCACATCAGCGCCCTGACCATCATACATGATCTTGGCAGCAAGCTTGCCGTCCATAGCACCGATCTGTGCATCCGGCCATGCCATAGTGATGTCAGCACCGATTGCCTTGGAGTTCATTACCACATAAGCGGTTCCTAAAGCCTTGCCGATCACAACGTTTACCTTGGGAACGGTAGCGTTAGCGAATGCGTAGGTCAGCTTTGCAGCAGCCTTGGCGATGGTCTTCTCGGAAGCTAAAGTTGCCTCATAACCCTTGACATTGGTCAGAGTCAGTACGGGGATACCGAAAGCATCACAGAAGTTCACGAACTCTGCAGCCTTCTCGCAGCCTTCTGCGGTCAGCACAGCGTCTAACTTCTCTGCTACTTTGCCTTCCTCATCGCAGATCTCGGAACGGTTAGCTACCGCACCTACGGTAACACCATCGAGACGTAAGAACCCGGTTACCATATTTTTAGCATATCCGGACTTTACTTCGAAGAAATTGTTGTCATCTGCCAGAATGGACAGAGCAACGGATGTGTCGCCGACACAGCCTGCGATCTCAGGGTTCACACGATTCAGATCATCGGTGCAGTCCTCTAAGAAGCTTGCATCATCTTCGTTGTTGGCAGGCAGGAAGCTTACCAGCTCTCTTACCTTCTCCAGAATGGTTGCTTCATCAGCTACCACATCAACGATACCGCTCTCTTCAGCCTGGAACTTAGCGGAAGAAGAATCACACTTGGTGATCACATTGCCGTCCAAAGCATTGGGAGCATTCACGAACAGCTTGGCGTTCTTCTCTTCCATGAAAGTGAAATCCGTCATGGTAGGGAACAGGCCCAGGCCGCCGCCACAGGTTCCGAATACAGCGGTGATCTGGGGGATCACGCCGGAAGCCATGGTCTGCTTTAAGTAAATCTCACCGAATGCAGCCAGTGCATCGGTTGCCTCCTGCAGTCTTAAACCGGCAGACTCGATCAGTCCGATCACAGGTGCTCCGGTCTTCATAGCCAGATCGTAGAGGTTTGTAATTTTCTTGGCATGCATCTCACCGATGGTTCCGTTCAGTACGGAAGCATCCTGGCTATATACATATACAAGATTACCATTGATCACTCCATAGCCGGTAATACAACCGTCAGAAGGAGTTTCATTGGGTTTCAGATTGAAATCCGTAGCTCTTGCGGTTACAAGTCCGCCGATTTCAACGAAACTGTTGTCATCGAGTAAAGCTGCTATTCTTTGACTCGCTTTTGAAGTAGTGCTCATATGTTTCAGCCCTCCGTTGATAATATAATAAAATAAAGATAAAAAACTCTATTAATATAGAAGCACAAATGCCCCCATGATTAACAGTCGTTAGTATAACATAAAATCTGCAACTCGCAAAGAACGAATTGCAGATTTTTACAAAAAATATACATTGTTTTTTATTTTGAACAATATCCCCTTCATTTTTTCATAGGGATCTCACCAAAAAACGCAAAAGGATCTGCCTGCAGCACCATACGAAGTCTATGGCTTCCACATCCTTTGCTGCGATCAGACGCTCTCTGCGCCATACCCTGCCGTCTACCAAATAGCTGATCTCTCCCACGCACTCTCCTGCCTCCACGGGAGCCGTAAGGTACTGTTCCTTACGATAGAGGATCTCCACATTCTCGTCAGGGCCCATTAAAAGTCCCTCCACTCCTTCCGTCTCCGGATCCAGTTCCACAGGCAGCAGTACCTCCTCTGTCAGTGCATCATTCTGTGCCCGCAGCACCGGAATCGACATAAGCAGCTGTTCTCTGCCCGAAAACGTTTCTTCTCCAAAGCTTCGATATGTAAAGTTCTCCAATCCATAGGTAAACAATTCCCTGCTGTCGCTCCATTTATAGGTCCTGTGATTCGGCCATCCGCAGGCAAGCAGCGCCACGATCAGACATTTCCCGTCCCGTTTCAGGGCTCCCACATAGCAGTATCCCGCCTTGTTTGTAAATCCGGTCTTGCCGGTAAACGCTCCGTCCATCATCTGCAGAAAAGCGTTGTGATTGTGACACTGAAAGGAGCGTCCGTTCTCCGTAAAACTGTAATCCTGCGTCCCTGTGATCTCTAAAAACAGATCTCTCTGTGGGGAAGCTTTCATGCAGTACCTGAGAATCTCCGCCAGATCTTTTGCTGTGGTATGGTGTTCCCTCTCTAATACACTTCCGTCCGGCAGTGTCAGAGTCTCCGTGGCATCCAGCCCGTTTGGTGTGATGAACCAAGTATCTTCGCAGCCGATCTCTTCCGCCTTTTCATTCATTGCCTGCGCAAATCTATGTAATGCCGCCTTGCTCTCTTCGCCGGTATGTTCTGAGATCTCCCCCGTCTCTCCCAACAGTTTTCCACCGATGTATTCCCCCAGTACCACAGCAGCATCGTTATGGCTTTCCAGCATCAGGGAGAACAATAATTCTCTCACGGTATAGTGTTCTCCGCGTTTCACATACAGCTTTACCTTGGGCATGGTTGCCGCATAGGCAGAGACGCTGACGGTTTCATCCACCTTTGCATTTTCCAGCACTAAAATACAGGTCATGATCTTGGTGGTGCTTGCCATAGCCATGGGGATCGTTTCATTTTTTCCGTAAAGCACGCGTCCGGAATCCGCATCCAGAAGCACCGCTCCCTGCGCATACAGCTTAAACTCCTGTTGTAGATTGGATTTCCCGGTCTCATACTGGATCGCGTATGCCGGTTCGTTGTCTGTTATCCTATCTTCACGGAATTGTGATCCGCACAGACTTTCCAGACATATAATTCCCGCAAAAAGGGCACAAAAAAAGCCTCGCATAATCGTTGCTCCCAAAAAGGGTTACTTATTACTATGAGGCCGGTTCTTTGTCCTATTCTCTGTTTATATATTCAAAGTAAGCTGTACTTCCTGTTCCGCCTGCTGCTTAAATTCCTCCACCTGCACCGGATTCAGTTCCGGCAGTTCTTCCAGACTCTTCACGCCAAAGCAGCGTAAAAACTGCTCCGTGGTACCAAACAGCAAGGGTCTTCCGGGAGCATCCAGACGTCCCAGTTCCGTGATCAGATCGTATTCTAACAATTTGTTAATAGCATGGTCACAGCTGACGCCTCTGACTCTCTCGATCTCAAGTCTCGTTACCGGCTGCTTATAGGCAATAATGGACAATGTCTCCAGCACGGTATCCGTCAGAGTCATTTTCCTCGGAGTCTTCGCGATCTTGATCAGATATTCGTACATATCCGCCTTGGTGCACAGCTGTACGGAATCGTCGAACTGTGTCAGACCGATACCTCTGTTCTCTTCCTCGTACCGCGCCGCCATGTCTTTTAATATAGACTTTGTCGTCTTCACATCCTCTTCGATCACTTCCGCAAGTCTGCTGATCTCCACGGAATCTCCCATGGTAAAAAGGATAGCCTCTATCACTGCTTCTGCTTTACTGCGTTCCATTCTAAAACCTCACTGTATCCTAAACGTTAGATGTAATCATAATATCATCGAATATATTTTCCTGGCTGATGTTGATCTTGCCGGTCTTCATCAGTTCCAGAATGATCAGAAATGTAACGATCACTTCCATTTTGCTGTTCTGCTTCTCCAAAAGCTTACGGAAGCTGAAGGTCTTATGTTCTCTGGCATAAGCCTCCACATACAGCATCTTGATGTCCATATCTACCTCATCCTTCTCGATATTGCCATACTGGCTGCGGACGGGGTCGATCTTGTCCTCCTGCTTCTTTACGATGGATCTGAAGATCTCATGAAGCTTGTTCAGATTCATATCGCCGATGAGTTCTTCGTAATCTATGGGCTGTCTGTAAGCTTCCACTTCCTTCGGAAGTCTCTGCTCTCTGTACATGTTCCTGGCAGCATCCACCTGACGGTCTCTGAGTTCAAAGGACATGTATTTGTACATCTTGTATTCCAACAGCTTCTGAACCAGTTCTACTCTGGGATCCTCTTCCTCGCCGTCCTCGTTCACTTCCTTGGGCAGCAGCATCTTGCACTTGATGTCGATCAGCGTCGCCGCCATCACCAGGAATTCACTCATGACATTCATGTCTTCCCGCTGCATCTGCCTGATGTAATCCAGATACTGCGCCGTAATCTCTACGATAGGGATATCATAGATGTCTATTTTATTTTTTTCGATCAAATGAAGCAGCAGATCCAGTGGACCTTCAAACGCTTCCAGTTTTACAGATATTGCCATTTGATAAAACTCCTATTTCCCCTCATCCGGCATAAGCTCCACTTCTAAGATCTCGCCCGGATTGAACAGCCGGATCGGGATCGTGTGCATTCCCAGTCCTCTGCTTAAGAGCATTCTGCTCTTCCCTATGGTAAACTCTCCGCCATCGTATTTTGGAAAAAGTCTCACATTGGGAGACACCACACCCTTTCCCCAAAAAGGAACTCTCACCATGCCGCCGTGGACATGACCGGATAACACCAGGTCTGCACCCCAGTCTGCGTATTTCGGAAAATAATCCGGGTCGTGGGCAATCAATATATTGAAATATTCTTCGGAGGGCTGTCCTAAAATCCCCGGCAGATATTCCGGATCCATGGGCTGTATCCCAAAACGTTTGTAGTACAGCCTGTCTATCTCAGAACCATAGATGCGGATCCCGTATTCCGGAAGATCCTTATGCTCGTTGACAAGCCTGTGAATACCGATCTTCGTAAGAGCTTCTTCATACCGTCCCGCCATATCCCCATAATTTTCAGGATACAGCTTCAGGCGGTGTTCATGGTTGCCGTTGCCGTAATAGACAGGATACTTCTTTGCAAGCTCCGTAAGAAATCCCACCGCCACATCCAGTGTTGCCTTCGGCTTCGCCGTCAGCATATCCCCGGCGATCAGGATCATGTCCGGTCCGATCTCATCGATCGCCTGCAGCAGTCTCTCATTTTCTTTTCCGTATCTCTTATTGTGCAGATCCGCCAGAACCACCGCCTTCACAGACTTTTTGATTCTCTGATCCCGCAGGGGATAATGCCGCACCACAAAGCGGTTACTGTCGTACAGCATTATCCACAGCATTATCACAAGGATTACTGCGATCACGGTAATCACTACATCCAACTCTTTTGCCCCCATGGTATGTTGCCAGATTATTGCCAATTTGTTCTATAGTATAACATATTATTTTGTCTTACAAAAGATAAAATTCCATTATTTTTCGCAGATAATCCTTATAAACCGCCTTCGCCACCGCATTTTCATACAGAATCGGCACACTGCCGATCTCCACGCCGTTCAGCAGATAGACCGCCCTGCCTGCCGTATCTCCTTCCGCAAAAGGTGCTATGGCAGTCTCCGGCAGTTCAATTTTCTTCTCCACGCCGTCCAGGGAATTTCCCTCCGTATCCAGATACCGGAATTCACTTTGGTATTTGACTGGCACCGTATCCTCTACGCCGCCCTGCACCCGCATATTCTGCAGGGGATCTGTATTCTCATCCAGATACAGATCGCTTATATTAAAACCGTAGCTAAGCAATGTCCGGGCGTCCTTAAAACGTGCCTTATAGTCCGGTGCCCCCATGATCACCGCGATCAGATCAATGCCATCCTTCGTTGCCGTGGCAGACAGACAGAATTTTGCTTTGGAAGTGGATCCGGTTTTCAATCCCGTAGTAAACGGATACTGTTTCAGCAATTTATTGGTACTGTTTAATGTGAATTTTGAGCTTCCCTGACTGGTCTCATGGGTGATGTCCTCCATCCAGATACCTGTATATTCAAATATTTTCGGATATTTTACCGTAAGCTCCCTGGACATGACCGCTACGTCCATTGCCGTCGTATAATGGCCGTCGGAATCCGTCAGACCACAGCAGTCCTCGAAATGGGTATCCGTCATGCCAAGCTCCGACGCCTTCGCATTCATCTGTTCCACGAAAGCTTCTTCGCTTCCCGCTATGTATTCCGCCACCGCCACGCTGGCATCATTGCCCGAAGCTACAGCGATACATTTGATCAGGGTCTCTAAGGTCTGCACCTCATTTTCTGCCAGGAACACCTGAGAACCTCCCATGGAACTGGCATAGGCGCTCACCGTTACCGGATCCTCTAATTTGATTTTTCCCTGATCCAGAGCTTCAAAAGTCAAAAGCAATGTCATGATCTTGGTAATGCTGGCAGGGCTTCGGCGTTCTCTTGCATTCTGCTCAAAGATCACCTTCCCGGTGGAGCTCTCCAGAAGCACCGCACTGGGAGCTTCGATCGCTGCCGGTTCTGCACATACATTGATTCCGTTCCACCAGAATACCTGCATACTGATGCTGAATAGCAAGATCCCCGTGCAAATATATTTCCTGATTTTTTGCATAAAAAAGCCACACTCCCCTATCCTTTTCTAAAAGATATGGTCGTGTGGTCCTATATATACCTGTAAACCTGATGTTTTACGTCTTACCATCTGGCGATCAATGCCTGGCAGCGTTCCTTCAGTGCTTCTCCCTTACTGCGGACATCGATGTCGAATACCTTGATCAGTTGTACCGTATAATCAATCGCCACAAGCAACAGGATACCCTGGATCAGGCGGGTTCCTATCTGCAGCTGCACCTTATCGATGATATGATACATGGCATCATGGACAAACTGCACGATTCCTATCGCATAAAATCCCCAGGCGACGGTACTCTCGAGGCAAATGATTCCCCGATAATTGAAGGGCTTATTATTATAATCCCACCATAATTCTCCCAGGAAACGGATCATACCGACCCCTACCAGATATTCAAAGGCCGTTGCCAGGATAGCTCCCAGAAAATATAATTCCACAAGCTTATCACGCAGCGGACTTAAGATCAGATACCCCAACACTCCGCCAAAACCATAGATCGGACAAAACGGTCCCTTGCCGAATCCCCGGTTGGTAAGCTTGCGATTACAAAATGACATATACGTAGACTCCAGTGCCCATCCGAGAACACTGTACAATACAAATGCTGCTAACAGATGATAGATATCTGTTCCCAGTATTTCATAACTCCACATTTGATCTTCCTCACAAGTACAAAGTCCCCGGTGATCACGCCGAGGACTGTTGTTTAACATTAGTTATATTTACGTTTTCTTGCTGCTTCAGACTTCTTCTTACGTTTTACGCTAGGCTTCTCGTAATGCTCTCTCTTACGAATCTCCTGCTGGATACCAGCCTTAGCGCAGCTTCTCTTGAAACGACGTAAAGCGCTATCTAAAGTCTCGTTCTCTTTTACGATTACGTTTGACATCTTACACCCGACCTCCCTTCAGTCCCTTCAAGTAACATGACTGACTGGGTTATTCTAATGCGCAGTTGTTCTACACACATTTGATATTATAGCATAAAAAATACATTCGTCAACTACTTTTTTGGGATTTTACAAAATCTTATTTAAAAAACTTATCGTATATACCGAATAGGAAAATAAAGATCACGATCAGGGGCAGTCCGTAGGTCAGATAACCGCGCATCCAGTCGTGGACTTTTAAGCCCTTGCCGGTATTTACTTCGGCCTTATAGTTCTCCCATCCCCAGCCGTATCTGGTCACGCAGAACAGCAGGTATACCAGGGATCCTAAGGGAAGGAACAGATTACTTACCAGGAAATCTTCAAAATCCAGTACCGCTCCGCCGAAGACAGCAAAACCATCCCAGCTCCACACATTATACCCCAGTACGCAGGGCACGGACAATGCAATGATCAGGAACAGGTTCACCAGGGAAGATTTCCTGCGGCTGGCACCGGTCAGTTCCATGCCACAGCAGATGATATTCTCGAACACAGCCAGCACCGTGGACAATGCTGCGAACGCCATGAACAGGAAGAATAAACTCCCCCACAGGCGGCCGTAAGGCATGTTGGCGAAAATATTCGGCAGGGTTATGAAAATCAGGCTCGGTCCTGAGGTCTGATCCACCCCATAGGTAAAGCAGGCGGGGAAAATGATCAGTCCTGCGGTAATTGCCACGAAAGTATCCAGTACCACAACTCTGACGGACTCTCCCATCAGAGAATGATCCTTGCCGATGTAGCTTCCAAAGATCGCCATGGCACCAATGCCTAAGCTTAAGGTAAAGAACGCCTGATTCATGGCACCTACCAGTGTAGATACCACACCGACTTCCTGCATACGTCCAAAATCAGGTACCAGATAGAACTTTAGGCCTTCCTTTGCGCCCGTCATGAAGAAGCTATTGATGGCAAGTACTACCATAATGGCAAGCAGTGCGATCATCATGACTTTCGTCACGCGCTCCAGACCGTTCTGCAGTCCACCGGCACACACAACGATACCGATGATCACCACCAGTACCATCCAGAACATCATGACCCCCGGATCTGCCAGCATCCGGGTAAACTGTTCCGCTACCGTATCCGCGGAAAGCCCGGAAAGTCTGCCGGCAGCCGTCATATAAAAATAGTGTAACATCCAGCCTGCCACCGTTGTGTAGAACATCATCAGCAGATAGCAGCCTGCCAGTGTAAAATATCCGTGGATATGCCACTTCTGTCCAGGCTTCTCCAGTGCCTGGTAAGCCTTTACGGGACTTTTCTTACTTGCTCTTCCCACAGCGAACTCCATGGTCATAATCGGCAGACCAAGGATCACCAGGAAGATCAGATAAAATAGTACAAATGCGCCACCGCCGCCCTGACCGGCCATGTACGGGAACTTCCATACATTCCCGATACCAATGGCACAGCCGGCAGACAACAGTATAAAGCCTAAACGGGATTTCAGATTCTCTCGTTCCATTATGCGAGCTGACCCTCCAGTACTTTGGACGCTTCCGCGATCGCTGCGGGAATGCCTGCGGGATTCTTACCGCCGGCCTGCGCCATATTCGGGCGTCCACCGCCGCCACCGCCTACCAGCGCGGCAATTCCCTTGATCAGGTTGCCCGCATGGGCGCCGGCCTTTACAGCACCGTCCGTTGCCATAGCGATCATATTGACCTTGCCGTCCTGTGCGGAAAGCAGTACAACAACGCCTTCGCCAAGCTTATCCTTGAGCTGGTCGCCCAGGTCTCTCAAGCCATTCATATCCACACCGTCTACGCTGGTTGCCAGAAGTTTCGTACCCTTCACTTCCACCACCTGATCAAGTACATCGCCCAGTGCAGATTGCGCCATCTTTGCCTTCAGGGATTCATTCTCTGCATTCAGTGCCTTCAGCTCTGCCTGCATATGCTGGATCTTCTCGGTCAGAGCAGCAGGAGTTGCCTTGGCTGCTGCAGCTGCCTTATGGAAGCTCTCTTCCATTGCCTGATAGTATGCCATGACATTGGCACCGGTCAGTGCTTCAATTCTTCTGACGCCGGCTGCAACACCGCTCTCGGACAGGATCTTGAAATAGCCGATCTCTCCGGTGTGCTTTACATGGGTACCACCGCACAGTTCCCTGGAGAAATCTCCCATAGATACCACGCGGACGGTCTCACCGTATTTTTCACCAAACAGAGCCATAGCTCCGCTCTTCTTCGCATCTTCGATGTTCATGACATCGGTAACGACTGCAATATCCTCTGCGATCTTCTCATTGACCAGAGCCTCTACCTTCGCAAGCTCTTCCGCAGTCATAGCCTGTCCGTGGCTGAAGTCGAAACGGGTTCTTGCGCCGTCCTGGTAGGAACCCTGCTGTTCTACATGATCGCCCAGTACGATCTGCAGTGCCTTCTGTAACAGATGGGTTGCGGAGTGGTTCTTGCAGACACTCTTTCTATTGTCGGTATCTACAGCAAGCTCTGCAGTATCATTTACGGATACGCTGCCGGATACGACCTTACCCACATGTCCGATACGTCCGCCTGCGATCTTCACGGTCTCAGTCACTTCAAAAGTACCGTTTTTTGTGCGGATCACACCAAAGTCACCCTTCTGTCCGCCCATGGTAGCATAGAACGGAGTCACATCCGTGATCAGGGTACCGGTCTCTCCCTCATTTAAGGTATTCACCAGTTCGGTCTCGGATGCCAGTCCTACTACTTTACCTTCTGCGGTCAGCGCATCATAACCTACAAATTCGCTGGTGATCTTATCATCCAGTCCATCGAATACACCTGCTGCAGTAGTCAGCTTCTGGGAGAAGTTCTGTCCTTCTCTTGCCTTCTGCTTCTGCTCTTCCATGGCAACGGCGAAGCCTTCCTCATCCACAGTCAGGTTCTCTTCCTGTGCCAACTCTACGGTCAGCTCCAGAGGGAATCCGAAGGTATCGTATAAGTAGAATGCGGACTTGCCGTCGATCTCCTTTTTCCCTTCACTTCTCTTCTGCTCCAGAATCTTCTGCAGCTCCTTCATGCCGTTCTCCAGAGTGCTCTCAAAACGAGCGATCTCTTTCTGCAGCTCGCTTAAGACGAACTCTCTGTTCTTCTTCATCAGAGGATAGCTTTCTGCATAGATCTCATCGATATACATAGCAGCAATGTGCAGCAGCTGCTCTGTGGTCATATTTAAAGTACGGCCGTGTCTTACCGCACGGCGGATCAGACGACGGAGAATATAGCCGGCACCGGTATTGGAGGGAAGCAGCTTCGCCTCATCACCGATCAGCATAACACCGGTACGAAGATGGTCTGCCAGGATACGCATGGATCTGGTCAGCTTCTCATCTGCATTGTATTTCACACCGGAAGCCTCTTCAATATAAGCGATCACCGGGGCAAACAGGTCTGTCTGGTATACATCTCTGGTACCGTTTAAGAATGCCAGGATACGCTCCAGTCCCCAACCGGTATCTACGTTCTTCTGCTTTAAAGGAGTCAGATGACCGTCATGATGCTTCTCATACTGCATGAATACATCATTACCCAGCTCGGTGTATTTGCCACAGTCACAGCCGGGGCCGCAGTTCGGTCCGCAATCCGGTCTGTCAGCGATATAGAACATCTCACTGTCGGGACCGCAGGGGCCATATTCCAGTCCCCACCAGTTATCATCAGCGGGCAGATAATATACGTTTTCTTTTTTGAATCCGGAAGCGATACGATACTGTGCGCCTTCCTCGTCTCTGGGGGCATTATCATCACCGGCAAATACAGTGGCAGCCAGATGATCCGCATCAAATCCGAACACCTGGGTCAGCAGTTCAAAACTCCACTGGCAGCGTTCCTTCTTAAAATAATCACCAAGGCTCCAGCTTCCCAGCATCTCAAAGAAGGTTACATGGCTCTTGTCACCTACGGAATCGATATCATTAGTACGTACACAGCCCTGTACGTTACAGAGTCTGGTACCCAGAGGGTGCTTCTGTCCCAGCAGATAAGGCATCAGCGGCTGCATACCGGCAACGTTAAACATAACACCGGTGGAACCGTCGGATACCAGGGATACTGCTCCCACATCTACGTGGCCACGGTCTATATAAAATTGTTTCCAGGCTTTTCTCAGTTCATTAGAAGTGAATTGTCTCATTCTCTCGGTCTCCTTGTCTCAATAATTACATCTTTCGGAAAATAAACCTACATTTCTACATTATAATGTTATCGTTTCGCCGCGTCAAGAATAAAACATCACTCATTCTCGTCTTCCAGGATCTCGTTCAATGCCTCTCTGGCCTCCTCGATCTCCTCTTTTTTACCCTTTTTCAATGCAGCCTCGAAAACAGTGATATAACGATCTAGTTCTTTTCTCCGGTCTCCCAGTGCTTCCTCATACATCCGCTCCGCTCTGAGAAGCACCAGACGGTTCTCCTCCAGGTCTCTGGGCTGGATCTTCAGATAGGACAATTCTTCCATTCGCTTCTGGATCTCATCATCCGTCATCTGGTTGTCCTGTCCCTTGATGATCATTTTCTGGGTCAGTCCGGTGGATACCACCTTGACTTCCACTTCCAGCAGGGAATTGATGTCATAGGTGTAAGTCACATCCACGGCTTCACTGCCCCTGGGCCCTTTGGGAACATCAATGTTCAGTTCTCCCAGAAACAGATTATTTCTGGCGAAACGGCTCTCTCCCTGCAGTACCCGGACGCGCACCTTGTCCTGATTGTCTCTGACAGTGTACAACTGCTCCGTATGACTGGCGGGGATCACGGTGTTGCGCTCAATGATGGGACAGAAACGGCCGTCTTCAAATTTGCCTTCCTCGTATTCCACCACAACTTCCGTTCCTAATGTAAAGGAGCATACATCCGTCAGAATGACTTCCTTTACCTCCGCCCGGCGTTCCTTCATGGCCGCCTGGATCGCCGCGCCCAGTGCCACGGCTTCGTCCGGGTTCAGTCTTGTATCCGGGAATTTGCGGAACAGCCTGATCAGGAAATCCCTGACCACCGACAGTCTGGTGGCTCCGCCGATCAGCAATACCTCATCGATGTCCGACAGCTTCAGTCCTGCATCCGCCAGACTCTTCTTCACCGGTTCCCTGATCTTCATTAGCAGTTCTTCGCACTCTTCCTCATATTCTTTTAAGGCGATCTCTGCCGTTTTGTTCTCTTCACCCAGCATAAGTTCCATGGTCACCGCAGTCTGATCACTGATTCCCCGCTTGGCTTCTTCTGCCTTTTTATAGAGACGCACCTGTTCTTTCTCCGACAGATCCTTATAATGCAGTCCTGTCTTTTGCAGAAAAAGTTTCGACATCACTTCCGTGAAATCTTCACCGCCAAGATAATTGTCTCCGGCTACCGCCCGCACCTCCAGAATATTGTGATACAGCTCCAGAATGGAGACATCAAAAGTTCCGCCGCCCAGGTCAAATACCAGAAATCTGGTGTCTTTTTCTTTTTCGTACAGGCCGTAGGCCACCGCCGCTGCGGTAGGCTCCGAGATCATACGCTCCACCTTCAGCCCGGCCAGTTCTCCGGCCCGCTTGGTGGCTTTTCTTCTCTTGTCGTCAAAATAGGCCGGTACACTGATCACGGCCTCTGTGACTTCTTCCCCCAGATAGGCTTCCGCATCTTCTTTCAGATAACGCAGGATCATGCTGGACAATTCTTCTGGACGGAACTTTTTGCCGGACAGGTCATAAGTGCGATCCGTTCCCATGCTGCGCTTAAATGCCTGCGCCACACTGTCGGGATAGAGGTTTCTGCGTTCCTGTGCCGTCTCCCCCACATAGACATTGCCGTTCTCATCCACGCTGACCACAGAGGGGGTCAGATGTTTTCCCAGACGGTTGGGGATGATCACAGGTCCTTCCTCCGTAAATACTGCCACCAGACTGTTGGTGGTTCCCAAATCGATTCCGACTATCATATGTTTTCTTCTCTCTTCATTTTAATTTTTTACTTCTTCCCGAACAGCCTCTGCCAGAATCCCCGTTTCTCCGGCTGCAGCTTTTCCTTATGAAAAGCGGCTACGGCAGGATCCGTATCCTTCGTCACCTGTTCCGAATGATACCGGTGCCAGATGGCCTGCAATCCCATTCCGGGATGTTCCTGCATCTGCTCTTTCAGCCGCTCCAGTGCTTCTTTCTCCCGGCCCTTTTTCAGCATCTGCAGTATCCGTACCATCTCCAGTTCCTCGCAGACGGGATGTACACAGCCATGGCAGAAGGAACAGTCTTTGTCCAGTTGCAGGAGCGTATCCTGTTCCTCATCGGTGGCCGTATAATATCCCGCCAGATATTCGTGTACGATCCGAAGCTTCGGATATTTCAGATACACATCCTTGCCGCTTTTATCTTCTCTTTCCATGCAGGCTTTCAACGCCTGTGCATAGTCAGCACCTTTCTTCTTATCTCCGTACAGGATGCATGCCAGGATCAGGTCCGCAATGTCATCCTTTTTGCTGAGATCCTCCTTATGGAAGATCAGTGCCTTATCCATATTCTCGATGGCCACCTTTCCGGAACCACAGATCAGCCCATACCATCCCAGATGGAAAAAGTAATCTTCGAAATACTTCTGGGTATTCCCGGTATTTTTTCCAAGCAGTTCGATCTTCTCCGGCCACGATGTCAGAATATTTCCGGCGATCGTCTTTTCCCCGCACCAGACACACAGATCCAGCTTTTCTCCTGCCGCATCCAGTACATTGACGAATGCCTTCTCCAGAACTTTTAATCCCTCCGTAGTCTTGTCATTGCAGGCCAGACATCTGGCGAAATCCCTCATACGGTTCCGGTCCCGGTCTCCGGCACTTCCCGTCATCTCACGGTATCTCCGGTAAAACTGTTCCGCCATTTCCGTATTGCCCAGCAAAAAATAAATTTCTGCCTGTTCCGCAATCAGTTCCGGCCAGGCATGATTCTGTGTTCCGCTCTTTTCATAGAAAAATACACATTTTCTCAGGCAGATCATGGCTTCATCGTATTTGCCGCGGCATCTGTGGATCCGTGCCAGTCCTTTCCAGGCAAAAGGATTGGCCGGGTTCGTGGAAAGCGCCTTTTCATAATCCGCTTTTGCCGCCTCCAGACAGCCTGCCGCATTATGAAAATCTCCCCGCTCCACCAGTAAAAATTCACAAGGGTAGGCATACAGATATTCCGTAATGATCGGAAGTCCTCTCCGGTAAAATATGGTCTTGCCCGCTTCCAGTTTGCTCAGATATTCCTTCCGGAATTTATCTATGGCGTCGTTCATCTGTTCCTGGGGAAGCCCCGTATTGGTCAGCTGCCATTCATAGGCATCCAGGATCACACTTTTGACATTATTATCCTTCGCCTGTTGTAACAGTTCCTTCAGTTCCTCCGGATGTGTCAGATCCATGTACACCTTTGCCATCATTTCATAGGCCTTGACATAGGTTGGAAAATAATTTAGACAGGCTCTGCCGTTCTGGATCACCCCTGCTGCATTCCACTGCCTCTTCGCCGCTTCCAGTTCGTTGGCATATGCAGCGTAAACCTGATAATCCCCGATCAGTTTCTGGGATATCTCCGCACAGCGTTCATACTCTTCCATCTCCACATAGATCTGTGCCTTTTCGATCAGCATACCGATATCCTTCGGTGTTCCGGTCTCGGCTTTTTCCGCTTCCGCAATGGCTTCGGCGAATTTTTCCGGCTGTACATAGCCATAAGCCCGATAGCACTGCATCCGGATCATATGTGACTGTCGGATCCGGTCTCTGTCTTTTTCCTCCTCTTCGGCATCCGTATCCCGGAGGATCTTTTTCTCCAGGCTTTCTTCCCATTTGGCTGCCGTGGAAATTGCCTTCTCATATTCTGCCGCTTCTGCCAGCAGTTTTGTCATAAGTCCCAGATATTCCTCACGCCTGTCCGCAGGAACTTTTGCTTCCAGCTCCCTGACCGTGCGGATTCCCAGATCGGTCCTGCCATCCTGCAGATAACACCAGCCCAGATCCAGTCCCAGACCGGGATCATGGTTCTGCGCATATTCCCGTTTCATTTCCCGTTCCAGTTCGGTGTTGATCTTCTGCAGTGTCTCCAGAAATGTGTTGTCTCCGCCTACGGAAAGAATCTCTTCCGCACATTTTTTTGCCTCTTTATAGTTCCCCTGCTCATAATACCAGTCCGTCAGGCGCAGGTTCGCCATGTAGTGTTTCGGCAGCTTCTCCCGAAGACTCTCATAAATAGCAGACGCTTCTACGCGCCCTTCATTTCTCCACAGTATTTCCGCCGTATTGTAAGCGATCAGATCATCCTCCGGATATCTTGCAGACAGTTTCTTTAACAAAGTAATGGCTTCTGCGGTCTGTCCCTTTCCTTCATAGAGGGACGCACGGCAGATCTCCATAACAGGGTGGGTAATCCCCAGAGCATCCCCACATCCGATCATCTGCTCCGCTTCCTGTAATTTTTTCTCCTGCAGCGCCTGATAAGCTCTGTCATAATATTGCAGAAACTGATCGTAATCCGCATCTTCCGCACCACGGAACTCGGAAAAATCCACTTCTTCCCCGGATTCGCACTTATGTACCATATAGCTTACAAACTGTGCCGGAAAGCGCTCTCTGAAGGCCCCCGCATTCTGTACAATGTGGATTTTCTCATCCAGAAGCTTCCAGATTGCGGTCGGCAGCTTATAATGTTCCATCAGAAAACGAAGCAGATAAGTGGTGCAGTTTTCCTCTTCCTCCAGAGAAAGAAAGTCATCCGCCTCAAAAAGCGCTTTCCATTTTTCCACATCACAACGGTCCGTAATATTCTCATAGACCTTCCGAACACCACGTATCCACTGTCCAGCCGGAGTATCGTCCTCCAGCGTCGGTTCCGCCTCCTCGTTCTCTTCTGCATCCGGCGTTCCGGCATAGCGGCAGGCCTCCTCATAAGCCATCCGCAGTCGCTTGAAGCCTTCCGGATCATCCTCCGGATTCGTTACCGTCAGCTTGTCACGATAGGCATTCTTCAGTGCCCTTTCGTCTTTTGTCTGTTCGATTCCCAGAATCTGAAACACTTCAATCGGTTCCACGCTGTCCCCTCCACTGTAAGTATCAAACTTTTCGTACCAATAGAAAAAGATATAGAAAAGGAGCAGAAAAATCTTTCTGCTCCTGAATAGTGATCTTAGAATGTAAACTTATCTGCAAAGTAAGCATCCAGATCTGCGATCGCTACACGCTCCTGCTCCATGGAATCACGGAAACGTACGGTAACGCAGCCATCTGTCTCGGAATCAAAATCGTAAGTTACGCAGAAAGGAGTTCCGATCTCGTCCTGACGACGATATCTCTTACCGATATTTCCTCTGTCGTCAAATTCACAGTTATACTTCTTGGAAAGCTCTGCATAAATCTTCTCTGCACCTTCGTTCAGCTTCTTGGACAGAGGCAGTACACCGATCTTCACGGGTGCCAGTGCCGGATGGAAACGAAGCACGGTACGCATATCTCCGCCCTCTAACTCTTCCTCATCGTAAGCAGCGCACAGGAAAGCCAGAACAACTCTGTCCGCACCCAGAGAAGGCTCGATAACGTAAGGGATATACTTCTCCTTCTTCTCATCATCGAAGTAGGTCATATCCTCGCCGGAGGTATTGGCATGCTGGGTCAGATCGTAATCAGTTCTGTCCGCGATACCCCACAGTTCGCCCCAGCCGAAGGGGAACAGGAACTCGATATCAGTAGTTCCCTTACTGTAGAAACACAGCTCCTCGGGAGAATGATCACGAAGTCTCATTTCATCCTCTTTGATGCCTAAGGACAGCAGCCAGTCACGGCAGAAGCCTCTCCAATACTGGAACCACTCCATATCGGTACCCGGCTCACAGAAGAACTCCAGCTCCATCTGCTCAAACTCTCTGGTACGGAAAGTGAAGTTACCGGGTGTGATCTCATTACGGAAGGACTTACCGATCTGTCCGATACCGAAAGGAATCTTCTTACGGGAAGTTCTCTGTACATTTTTAAAGTTAACGAAAATACCCTGTGCAGTCTCGGGTCTTAAGTAAACGGTGTTCTTGGCATCCTCGGTAACACCCTGGAAGGTCTTGAACATCAGGTTGAACTGACGGATATCGGTAAAGTTATGCTTGCCGCAGGTAGGGCAGGGAACATTATGCTCTTCGATGAAATTCTTCATCTCTTCCTGGCTCCAGCCGTCTACACTGCCTTCGATGGCAATACCGTTCTCCTCACAGAAATCCTCGATCAGCTTATCCGCACGGAAACGCTCATGACATTCCTTACAATCCATCAGAGGGTCGGAGAAACCGCCCAGATGTCCGCTGGCTACCCATGTCTGGGGGTTCATCAGGATCGCACAGTCCACACCTACATTATAGGGGCTCTCCTGAATAAACTTCTGCCACCATGCCTTTTTCACATTGTTCTTCAGCTCTACGCCAAGGTTACCGTAATCCCATGTATTTGCCAGGCCTCCGTAAATCTCGGAACCGGGATATACAAAACCTCTTGCCTTCGCCAGGGCTACGATCTTCTCCATTGTTTTTTCCATGTCAGTACCAAACCTTTCTTGCTCTATATTTGTATTGCTGTATAACTTACTTTTTCATCAGTATCGTAACAACACCGTCGGACTGTGACGCATCCACATAACCGTCCTCTCCCATGACAACTCCCTCACTGAGATACAGCACCGGGTAGGGACAATAAATATATGCGCTTGCATTCGTAATGATCATGTGGTTCTTATCCAGAGCCTTGTTCAGCTTCTGCTCCTCCGCCGGCGTACCGTCTGCGGCACTTACCAGTCCCAGATCCACGCTGATCCCCTCGGCCAGTGCTTCCACTCTGGTTCCATAGAACAGCTCCTGTTCGTTATAATCCGCATAACTCTCCGTATCGGTGAATTCCTGCACCACCTGAACCGTAGCGCCGTCTCCCAGCATCTGCACTGTCTTCACAGCCATAGGGGGTTCTGCTGCATCCCCATGTGCGGCGTTAAATTCCTCTGCTTCTTCCTGTACCATCTGTGTAAGGCCGTCCAGACTGTAGAAATCCTTGTCAAACGTATTCACCAGATAGGATTCTACTTTTCCATCCTTCTCCACCACCAGAGAAGTATTCACCACCGTCTCCGGAAACTTTGCTACCTTGCCACAACCGGCCAGGGACAGCATCAGAACACCTGACAGCATTGCCGAAATAACCTTTTTTGTGATATTGTGCCTCATAAATGAGTCTCCTTTTTTGGCATCAGCCATATCCGATTTTAACATAGAGTTTTGAGTATTTCAAGACTTTTGAACGACCTGTCCATGAAACGTTTCCGATATTCCGAGGCAATTCCCCTCAGTTCGTCAAGAACTTTGTCCGATACCGTAAATGTATATAATTTTTCTATGGGACTTTGTGCTATGTAGCTTAAGGCATACAGGGTGGATTCCTCCAGTCTGCGGCCTGCCGGCGGCCCGGGGTACTCTCCGTTCACTGCAATTGCTTTCAGTTCAAAGATACTGCGTACCAGTTCGTTGGGCAGTGCCGGAGCACACAATGCCCTGAGAGACTGATACACTAACTTCAACATCTCCCGTTCATCGTTATTTTCTCTGCAATAAAAGTCCGCCACTTCCGCAAAGTACATGCCATAGCAGGCTCCAATATAATCTGTCAAAAGTTCCGGGAAAAAATTCTGGATATCCGCTTCGGATATGGTATAAGATGTTCTCCCCTCATAGAGGCGAAAGGTACCAAAAGCAAAAGGGTTGGTCGCTGCTGCAAGTCGGTTGCCCGGCTTTCTGGCACCTCTTGCGAATGCAGTGATCTTCCCTTTTTCTCTGGTCAACAGGCATACCAGCCTGTCATATTCACCAAACGGCGACTGTTTTAATACAATTCCCGTTACATACAGGGATTCCTGCATGATCCTTCCTCCCGGGCGTTAAGGTCTGTACATCCTTCCGCCCTGCAGTCCACCGACGTGTTGCTACAGCACGCATTGGGAAAATCTGTCCCCTCCGTACTCCGCAGATAATTCAGGTAATCCTCCACTCTGCCGGTATGTTCAAATTGCTGCCAGTAATTCGTGAACTGCATCCTGCGCATCCCCCTCTTCTTATCAGTTTATCAGTGTGTCATCCTCTGTAAAAATAGGGTCTGCAAATTTTACTTTTCTATTCGCCCATCTCAATGTCTTTCGGATTATATCCGAAGTTTTTGAGCAGGATGTCGCTGTCTCTCCAGTCCTTCTTCACCTTCACCCAAAGCTGTAAATTGACTTTCATTTCCAGCATATCTTCGATCTCCGGGCGGGCCTGGGAACCGATCTTTTTCAACATCTGGCCACCCTTACCGATGATGATCCCCTTGTGGGAATCTCTCTCACAGATAATGGTAGCTTCGATGTCGCAGATGCTGCCTCTCTCTTTCATGCTCTCCACCGTCACGGCAATGCCGTGAGGGATCTCTTCGGATAAAAGACGCAGTGCCTTTTCCCGGATCAGCTCCGCAACAATCTGACGCATGGGCTGATCGGTGATGGTGTCTTCATCATAAAAGGCCGGACCGTAGGGCAGATATTTCAAAATGCACTGGATCAGTACATCCGTGTTGTCGCCCTTTAAGGCGGACACCGGGACGATCTCGCAGAAATCCAGTTCCTTGCGGTAGGTGTCAATGAATGCCAGAATATCATCCTTTTTCACGGTGTCCGTCTTGTTGATCACAAGGATCACAGGGGTCTTGGTCTTCTTCAGCTGTTCGATGATATGACGTTCTCCGGCACCGATGAAATTTGTGGGCTCCACCAGCCACAGGATCACATCCACATCATTCAATGTATGTTCTGCTACATTTACCATGTAATCGCCCAGTTTGTTTTTCGCCTTGTGAATGCCGGGGGTATCCAAGAATACGATCTGTCCCTCGTCCAGCGTCAGTACCGTCTGGATACGGTTACGGGTAGTCTGCGGTTTGTTGGATGTGATGGCGATCTTCTGTCCGATCAGTCGGTTCATCAGCGTGGACTTACCTACGTTGGGACGTCCGATCAGGGTGGCAAAGCCGGATTTGTATGCCGGATTTTCGTTCATTTTCTATTTCTCCTGTTCTTTCTTGTTTTCTGTTACCTCTGTATTTTGCTGAGTTTTCTGCATTTTTGCTTCCGCTTCGGCGAATTTTTTCTGTTCCTCCGTACGGATCCGTTTGGTGCGCTTTTTAATCTTCTTTAAGATCAGTACGATCACTGCGATCACGATCGCCCAGATCACCAGATAAGGAATATGGATCACGAACCAGATCGCTGCTTCCTTCAAACCCTCACCGATATTTTTCAGACTATCCACAAATCCGGTGGAAATACGCTCCCAGACGGTCTCTTCTTCCACAGGTGTATAGACCTCTACCTCATCAATATAAAGGTATACGGTGCTGTAGTCAACCCGGTTATCATAGCTGCGAAGCTGGGATTCCATGCTTTCTAACTGGTATCTGACATCAGACAGACGCTGTTCGATGGTAATAATATCTTCCACACTCTCTGCCTGCTCCAGAAGCTGTAATAATCTCTCCTGCTCCGTCCGCAGGGCATCCCTGTGGCTCTGCAAGTCTACATATGTCAATGTTACATCCTGCACATTCTCCGAACGGCTGGTCACATTGCCCAGCTCTGAGACCGTATTCTGGAACTCCTCCAGTCTGTCCTTCGGGATGCGGATGGTCAGATTGGCATTCCTTGTAGAACGATAACTATAATATGTACTGCCGTTATAGGCATCCAGACTTTCGATATAGCCGCCGAGCTCTGCTACTTTATTCTCTACCGCGCTTAACAGCTTATCATACTCCCTGGTCTCGACATCCATATTCACGGTCTTGATCAGTTTCCGGTCTGCTGTGGCTGCAGTCTCCTCAGGCACTGTAGTACTTGTGTCCTGAGCATTTTCTGCGGGATCGTACCCTTCTGTCATGCCAAATCCATCTTCATAAGCGGACTCCTCCGGTGCAGCTGCCTCATTGGAAGCAACAGCATAATCCGCATCCATGAGATCACTGATGCCGTAACTGCCCTTCGATGAGCTGCCGCAGGCGGTCAGCGATAAAATCATGCCGGCAGTGAGCAACCCTGTAATGATCTTTGTTTCAAAATTTCGTTTTTTCATAACCCTCTCCGTTCTGCGGACGGCATCCTGACAGCCTGTCGGATCCGCCTGCTGTTGACTTTTTATTGTTCACCTCTATAAACGAAATAATATCACAAAAGTTCTTTATTTATTTGATCTTTTTACGATTCAGAACCACTTTTGCAAAATCGCAGCTTTCCTTTTGCCACTTTAAAACAGATTTTCCACCTTCAGGAATCTCTCCTGTTCATCCTTTACTTTAGAAGCCGTACCTACGACACAGAGCAGATCCTCCTGCATAAATGCCCGGATATGCGCGGACAGTGCCCGGATATCCTCTACGGTAGCGGACAGCAGTTCCTCACGTTCTCTCTGTAATGCTGCATCGTCCAGTCCCGTCATATAGGCACTCAGAGAATACAGTCCCTTCGCTGCCGGATTCATAGGCACATCCAGATCACTGACAGCACCGATGATATACTGGGTCATGGTACGCTCATCCGCGGTAAATTCTGCAATGGCATCCGCCGCCTTCTCATATACATCAATCGTCTTGCCGAGGTTGGGATCTCTGTATGAGACAAAATAGCTGTCACCGGATCTGCCGAAGCTGCACATACAGCCGTAGGCGCCGCCCTTTACACGGACATTGACCCACAGATATTCATAGCCCAGCATGACCTTCAGCACTCTTAGGGCTCCGGTATATTTCAGTCCGCTCTTGCGGAAATTACCGGCACGACATACATAATTGACCTGACCGGAGGTTAAGAAGCCTTCGTTCTTCCGGGAGACTTCCGGAATATAATGTGCTTTTTCCACGGATCCGGTATAGAGTGCAGCCTTGAAGGCTTCCACCGGGGCATCCAACAATCCCACTGCCTTCTCTTCACCGACGAAATCCACCATGAGATTCTCCGGACGGAAGATCATTTTTAATAACGTCTGTAAGATCTCCACCAGTTCTTCTTTTTTCTCGTCAAAATGTGCTTCCAGACCGGTGATCAGGCGGTAGAACGGAATGCCGGAGATCTCCTCGCTGACAGCTCCGGGAATACTGCCGTAGGACATGGCTCTTCCGGCTGCCACGCTATGTCCGCCGGACGTCATCTGTGCCTGCATGCGGGACTTGCCCTCCGCCAGGATCTCATAGAGACGCTTGGTGTCCGTGAAATCACTGGTCATGACGATCTCACGCATCAGATCGATGGCATCCGCAATACGATCATAGAACACCTTCGTCTTCAGCTCCAGAGTCAACGTAAATTCATCCGTATCCTGCAATCTGCCATACACATTGTTCACCGCAGCCATGCCGCCGGTGACCAGGTTCATCTCATTATAGAGATCTCCATAAGTATAGTTTTCTGTATTGAGGAGCCCAAGACAGCCTTTTAAGATGCCGATATACGGAAAATATTTTCCGGGGATCTGATCCAGTCTGAAGATCAGACGTAAGTAACCGATACCGTTGGTAAACAGATCATGACACAAAAGTGTGGTATCCCCAATACTCCGTACCTCGTTCACCGGGAGATTTGCCTCTTTTTTCATATCCTCCCGCTTCAATAGAGGAATCTTCTCCAGGTCCTCCTTCGCATCCTCGCTCTCCTGGAACTCGGTCAGTTTACGGAAGGTCTCTTTTACAGCTTCCAGTTCTTCCGGACTCATGACCGCTTTCACCTGTGCCATTTTCTCACGCTGCTTCTGTTCCTGTTCCTCTAAAAGTCCAAGCTTCGGCTGCAGGATCACCACGCTGCGGTGCGTATTGTCCAGCAGGTATTTTTGTACCAGACCCTCAAAATATCCGGTCTTAACCTCCTTACGAAGTTCGGCAAAGGTATTGTTCGCCTCGATATGAATGAACGGCAGTCTGTCGTCATACAGCCAGCTGTCCAGCACCTGTAAACCATACATCAGTCCCTTGGGATAAGAACCGAAATCTGCCTCTCTGTATTTGAATTCGTAGTAATTGATACCGGCAAGCAATGCCTTCTCGTCGAAGCCTTCCGCTGCCAGCTTCTCGAGTACTTCTTCCGTTATCTGTAAAAATTCCTGTTCTTTTTCTACGGAAGTATTCTTCGCCACGACACTGAAATATGGCTGACGGATACCGTTCTCGTAGATGCTGTAGACATCCTTGCCAATGCCACGGTCTACCAGCGCCTGCTTTAATGGTGCACCCGGTGCGGAGCACAGCGCATAGTCCAGGATCTGAAAAGCAATGTAGAGCTTCGGATCCAGGCTGTCACCGACGCAGAAGTTCTGGGACAGATAGGTATTCTCTTCTTCGTCCTCTCCCTCGCCGATGGGACAGTCTCTGACAATACGGCCGGATTTGTCGAAAGCCGGCTCCTCGGTCACTTCGGAGTCCACCTTAAGAGCATCGTAAGCAGACAGATAATGTTCGTCGATAAAGGTCAGCTTCTCCGCCATATCCATGTTACCATAGAGATAGATATAGCTGTTGGAGGGATGATAGAACTTCCGGTGAAAATCCAGGAACTCTTCGTACGTCAGCTCCGGGATCACCTCCGGATCACCTCCGGACTCACAGCCATAGGTGGTATGCGGATACAGAGAGTTCATGATCTCCCTCTCCAGCACATCATCCGGAGAAGAAAATGCTCCCTTCATCTCATTGTAGACCACGCCGTTGACCTTCAGCTCTTCCTCGTCACCTTCGAGCTCATAATGCCAGCCTTCCTGCCGGAAAATGGATTCGTTTTTATAAATATTCGGGTAAAATACGGCATCCAGATAGACATGCATCAGGTTCTGGAAATCCTTGTCATTACAGCTTGCCACAGGGTATACGGTCTTATCCGGATAGGTCATGGCATTTAAAAAAGTATTTAAAGAACCTTTTACCAGTTCCACAAAAGGATCCTTCACCGGGAATTCCTTCGAGCCGCATAATACGGAGTGCTCCAGGATATGTGCCACGCCGGTGGAATCCTTCGGGGTGGTACGGAAACCAATGTAAAATACTTTGTTCTCATCGTCATTGGATACCAGTGCCACTCTTGCTCCGGTCTTCTTATGACGGCACAGATAGGTCACGCTGTTGATGTCAGGGATCTCCCGTTTCTCTATGATCTCGTATGTGGATAAATCTTCTACTCTCATTTATTTACGTCTCCTACTTTTTAGCTTAATCGATTTCTCCGCTCTTCGAGCTCCCGAAATCGTAACGCCCATTCGCAATTCGGACTATCGTCCTTCTTGCTCATGTTCGTTTGCTCCCCTCATAGAAAGCCTTCGCTGCCTGCAAGCAGTCGCGTATGCTTTCTATGGGTGAGCTTAATCTATCAAAAGCCTGCCAGTGCCAGCTTGCTCATGGAGATTTCCTGGATCACGACGCCCTTTGCCTCTTTTTCTTCCGGGGTCATGGCGGTCAGTTCCCGGATGTTCAGCTCCTTCGTCACATACCGTTTCTTCCCTCTGCCGAAGATCCCTTTTTTCTCCTCGATGATATTGATCTTCACTCTTGCCTTGATCCGGTCGTAGATCTTGACCAGAAAGCTGTCCGGCTTCAAATAATACAGATGGGTCTCCAGCGTATCTTCGGGATCCACTTCCTTTTCCGCTAAAATATAGCGTTCCACGATCAGGCGGAATTTAAACGCCACATCATCCTGCTCCAAAAGCTCTGCAAAAGTATATTTTGCACCTATGTAAACCTTTGCCGTGTCCTGCAGGCTGTATTTATAGTTCTCATAAACTGTCTTTTGCATTGTTGTCGATATCCTCAATCTTGAAACCGCTCATCCGCACCGCATCCTCGATCATTTTGCGGGACATGCCGGTCTCCTCCATCAGTTCCTCTATGGTCACCTTGCGTTGCAATTCCTCCGCCAGTTCTCTGGCTTTGTCCGCCACCTTGTTGACTTTGTCTTCCACCCGCTTGTCGATCTTGGAATTCTCCGCATGCTCGGCAATATATTCTTCCATGGCATCCATGATCATCTTACCCAGCATTCCTTCCACTTCCTGTGGTTTCTCCAGACTGCCCAGCATCGTAACACCAAAAGACAGTGCCAGATTGCCCTCGCCTACCAGATCCTCTAACAGAACACCCTGTCCGGCATACAGCTTCGCGATCTCCGCCACATCTGCCAGATGAATCTCGATCAGTCGCTGCTGTGCATCCGCCTCACCTGCCATGGCAGACATAGCAAATGCCAGCTTCTCCCCATCGGTGTAAGTGGGAAGTGCCGCAACCTCGTCCAGATATTCCTGTAAATAATCCTTTTCCTCATCCGTCAGGAATTCGTCAGGATCCATGGGCTGTCCGATACCTATTTTATGTTTCAACAGATAGTCAAATACCATCTGCAATTGTTCACCGCTTAAGTCAAGTTCCGCGAAGGCATCCTTTACCTGTTCTTCGCTGATGCAGTTCCCCTGCTCCTTGGCGGTCTTGCGGACCTGCTCTAAGGTCTGGGCAAATAATATTTCTTTGTTCATATAAAAATTCTCCTTTTAAATAATCCACTTTCTCCGTGCTTCGCACTCTCGAAAGTGTACATCCATTCGCAATCCGGACTACTTCACATGCTCGTGTGTAAACAGATGATACTGGCAATATTCGTAATTGCCGTTGCATTTGGAGCAGAAACGGAACTCCAGGCTTGGATCGTCCTCTTCCGTCCTGCCGCAGACCGCACATTTATGCCTTGTCACTTTTGCCCGTCCGGCATTTGATTTTCGCTCAAACTGCGCCCTGCGGTGCATCTGTTTCGGCGAGATGCGGCTTCTGTGCAGACGATAAAAGTATAACACAAAATTCAGTAAAGATGCTATGATTGCAAATCTGGTGAACACACCGCCGACGATCACGTAGTACAGCATTAAGACTGCATCCAGAATTCCCATCCATTTCATCTTCACAGGGATCACGAACATCAAAAGCACCTGCATATCCGGATAGGTGGCTGCAAACGCGAGGAAGATCGACAGATTAATATAATATGTGCTGAAAGCATAAGATCCTTTGTAAAAATATGCGGATGCAATTTCCGTAGGCAGACTGCCATACATCAGATACACCACCCCCATACACAAAAAGCTTCCAATTATGGTGAACAGCATGCCCGAGAAAATATACACATTATAACGGTAGGTCCCCCAGGTGCGCTCCAGCGTAGTACCAAGACTGTAATAGAAAAACAACATAATGATCGTGAAAATGCCCAGACTTTCCGGAGGTACAATGACCCAGGTCACCAGTCTCCAGATCTGTCCGTGCAGGATCCGGTAAGGATCCAGCGTCAGAAATCCCAGCAGATAAGTATTGCTTGCCCTTCCCATCATTTCGATCACATATCCCGCCACGTAACACATGATCAGAATCAGCGTCAGGTTCGGAATGGCATATTTGCCGAATTTTTTTTCAAATTTACTCATAAAGTCGATTCTCCGTTTCTATTCATTTCTATTCGTTTCTATATTGTAACGATATGGAACGTTTTCCAATAGTTACCTATTCGTTTTTTCTCTATCGAGATTGTAACATCCACAGGACAATAAGTAAACCGCACGTTCAAAAGTTTATAGAATTACTATTTATTTAATTTTTTCTTTACACAATTTTAACGACAGCGTTTTGTCTTTGTTCGTTGCAATATCGTTTTTTTTGTCGTATAATGAAAAAAGTTTTGTAAAAGAAAAGTCGCATATATTAAGAAGTAATTCTGTAACTCATCATTGACCTTCTGAATGGTTACAGCATTTTATCAGGAAGGATGTATCACATGAATTCACAGGAAAAATACGCAACACTCGGCATAGATATCGGTTCTACCACTGTCAAGATTGCGATTTTAGATGAGCACCACAATATTTTATTTTCCGATTATGAGCGTCACTTCGCCAATATCCGGGAGACTCTGTCTGCCCTTCTTAAGAAGGCTTATGACCAGCTGGGCGAATTGCAGCTGCACCCCATGATCACCGGCTCCGGCGGACTGACGCTAGCCAATCATTTAGGCGTTCCTTTTACGCAGGAGGTGGTAGCTGTGGCTACTTCCCTGCAGGAGCTGGCACCCAAGACCGACGTAGCCATTGAGTTAGGCGGTGAGGATGCGAAGATCATCTATTTCGAAGGCGGTAACGTGGAGCAGCGTATGAACGGCATCTGCGCCGGCGGTACCGGTTCCTTCATCGACCAGATGGCAAGTCTGATCCAGACGGATGCTTCGGGCTTAAACGAATATGCGAAAAATTATAAATCCCTCTACACTATCGCGGCCCGCTGCGGTGTATTTGCCAAGACCGATATCCAGCCGCTGATCAACGAAGGTGCTACCAAGGAAGACCTGTCCGCTTCTATTTTCCAGGCTGTGGTGAACCAGACCATTTCCGGCCTGGCATGCGGTAAGCCGATCCGCGGTCATGTAGCATTCTTAGGCGGACCGCTTCATTTCCTGTCTGAGTTAAAGGCCGCATTTATCCGTACCCTGAATCTGGATGACGAGCACATCATCGATGTGGACAACTCGCATCTGTTCGCAGCCATCGGCTCCGCACTGAATGCCAAGGAAGATGTCTGCATCAGCCTGTCCGATATGGTGAAAAAGCTGTCCTCCGATATCAAGATGGAATTTGAAGTGGAACGCATGGAGCCCCTGTTTGCAGACAAGTCTGCATATCAGGAGTTCGTAGAGCGTCACAGTAAGCATCATGTAACCACCGGTGATCTGCAGTCCTATCAGGGCAAGGCATTCCTGGGTATCGATGCCGGTTCCACCACCACGAAGATCGCACTGGTGGGCGAGGACGGATCCCTGTTATATTCCTTCTACTCCGGCAATGACGGAAGTCCATTAAAGACTGCGATCCGTTCCCTGAAGGAGATCTACTCTCTCCTGCCCGAGGGTGTGGAGATCGTGCGCTCCTGTTCCACCGGTTACGGTGAAGCGCTGATGAAAGCTGCTTTCCTGTTAGATGACGGCGAAGTAGAGACCGTGGCACATTACTATGCGGCAGCATTTTTCGATCCCAGTGTCGACTGTATCTTAGACATCGGCGGTCAGGACATGAAGTGCATCAAGATCAAGAATCAGACCGTAGACAGCGTACAGTTAAACGAAGCATGTTCCTCCGGCTGCGGCTCCTTTATTGAGACCTTTGCGAAGTCCCTGAACTACACCGTACAGGATTTTGCACAGGCTGCCCTGTTCGCAGAGCATCCCATCGACCTGGGTACCCGTTGTACCGTATTCATGAACTCCAAGGTAAAGCAGGCGCAAAAGGAAGGTGCTTCCGTAGCGGATATCTCCGCAGGACTTGCCTACTCCGTTATCAAGAATGCTTTATTTAAGGTGATCAAAGTCTCTGATGCTTCTGAGCTTGGTAAAAATATCGTGGTACAGGGCGGTACCTTCTATAACGATGCCGTTCTGCGCAGCTTTGAGAAAATCGCAAACTGTCAGGCCATCCGTCCCGACATCGCCGGTATCATGGGTGCTTTCGGTGCGGCGCTGATCGCCAGAGAGCATTACGAAGACGGTTATGTGACCACCATGCTGGATTATCAGAAGATCTGCGACCTGCAGTTCGAAACCAGTATGGCAAAATGCAAGGGCTGTACCAACAACTGCCGTCTGACCATCAACAAATTCTCCGGCGGCCGTCAGTTCATCTCCGGCAACCGTTGCGAACGCGGTATCGGTGGTCAGAAGAATGCCCATAATGTGCCGAACTTATACGAATATAAATTGCATAGATTATTCTCCTATGAATCCCTGGACGCCGACAAGGCTCCCAGAGGTGTGGTAGGTATCCCCAGAGTACTGAATATGTACGAGGACTATCCGTTCTGGTTCACATTTTTCACTGAACTGGGATACCGCGTGGTACTCTCTCCCAGCTCCAACCGCAAGATCTACGAGCTCGGTATTGAGTCTATCCCGAGTGAATCCGAGTGTTACCCGGCAAAGCTGGCGCACGGTCATGTGACCTGGCTGATCCGACAGGGTATTAAGTTCATCTTCTATCCTGCGCTGTTCTATGAGCGCAATGAGTTCGAAGATGCGAACAACCATTACAACTGCCCCATCGTTACTTCTTATTCCGAGAATATCAAGAATAACGTGGAGGAGATTGCCGGCGGTGAGATCACCTTCCGCAATCCGTTCATGTCCTTTAGAGATCTGGGAACAGTAACGGATGCACTGACGAAGGAATTCACCGAGATTCCCGCTGGCGAGATCGCCGCAGCCTGTGAAAAGGGCTGGCAGGAGCTGGCGAATGCCCGTCACGATATGGAGAAAAAGGGCGAAGAAACGCTGGAATACTTACGTCAGACCGGCAAGCGCGGTATCGTGCTGGCTGGCCGTCCTTATCATGTGGACCCGGAGATCAACCACGGTATTCCCGAGCTGATCACATCCTACGATATGGCTGTGCTGACCGAGGATTCCATCTCCCATCTGGCGAAACCGGAGCGTCCCCTGATCGTATCCGACCAGTGGATGTATCACTCAAGACTTTACGCCGCTGCAAGCTATGTGAAGACGGTTGAGAATCTGGATCTGATCCAGTTGAATTCCTTCGGTTGCGGTCTGGATGCCGTTACCACCGATCAGGTGAACGATATCCTCTCCGGCTCCGACAAAATCTACACCTGTTTAAAGATCGATGAAGTCAACAACCTGGGTGCGGCACGTATCCGTATCCGTTCCCTGTTGTCCGCGATCCGTGTCCGTGAGAAACTTGGCAAGCACCGCACCATCCGTTCTTCCGCTATTGAGAAGGTACCGTTTACCGAAGAGATGCGCAAGGACTACACCATCATCTGTCCGCAGATGTCCCCGATCCACTTTGAGATCTTACAGCCTGCGTTCAATGCCTGCGGTTACAATTTCGTCGTATTGGACAATGACAACAAGCACTCCGTGGATGTAGGTCTGAAATATGTTAACAACGATGCCTGCTATCCCTCTCTGCTGGTAGTCGGACAGATCATGGAAGCTCTGCTGTCCGGCAAATATGACCTGAACAAGACCGCCATTATCATGAGTCAGACCGGCGGTGGATGCCGTGCGACGAACTATATCGGCTTCATCCGCCGTGCCCTGAAGAAGGCAGACATGGAGCAGATCCCTGTCATCTCCCTGAACCTGGCAGGTATCGAGAGCAATCCCGGCTTTCATCTGAATGCAGATCTTATGCTACGTGCTGCGGTAGGTGCCGAGTTCGGTGATATCTTCATGCGTTGTGTCTACCGGATGCGTCCTTATGAAGCAACTCCGGGGTCTGTGGATGCCTTACATAGAGAATGGCTGGCCAAGGTACAGAAGTTCGTATCCGCAAAGCATATCAGCATAGGCAAGTTCCGCAGAATGTGTACCGAGATCATCCGGGATTTCGATGCGATACCGGTACTTGATATCAAGAAGCCCCGCGTCGGCGTCGTTGGCGAGATCCTGGTGAAGTTCTCTCCTGCCGGCAACAATCATCTGGTGGAGCTGTTAGAGAGCGAGGGTGCGGAAGCTGTGGTTCCCGACCTGATCGACTTCATGCTGTACTGCTTCTACAACCAGATCTACAAAGCAGAGCACTTAGGCACCAGCAAAAAGACCGCGAAGATCTCCGCACTGGGCATCTGGGCCATCGAGCATATCCTGCGCGGCTCTGCCGTGAAGGCATTTGAAGAAAGTAAGCATTTCGATGCCCCCACCAGCATCTACAAGATCGTCTCCTATGCGGAGCCCATCGTATCCATCGGCAACCAGACCGGTGAGGGATGGTTCTTAACCGGTGAGATGGTCGAGCTGATCAAGGAAGGCGTACCGAACATCGTATGTACCCAGCCCTTCGGCTGCCTGCCGAACCACGTCGTAGGTAAGGGCGTTATCAAGGCCCTGCGGAAGGCATATCCTTCCTCCAACATCGTGGCCATCGACTACGATCCCGGTGCCAGCGAAGTCAACCAGCTCAACCGAATCAAGCTCATGCTCTCCACCGCCCAGAAGAATCTGAAAAAGGGCGAGGGTGTGGAATAAGTGACTTGTTACTTTATATCTGTGATAGCCATATTATGTGTTGTGCCTGTGTTCTTGCTTCTATGCAGGACGCAGGTCACACACGCCATTTGGGACATCCCTGATTTCATGGGCGTCCCTGATTTCGTGGACATCCCTGATTTCGTAGGACATCCCTGATTTCGTAGGACATCCTGATTTCGTAGGACATCCCTGATTTCGTAGGACTTTATCTGTTTTTCATAAAAGTACCATTTTTCATTGATTTTATTCTATTTTTCACCATTTACTCTCAAATTTTTTCATAAAAAGTTTAAAAAGCAAGCTTCTATGAAAAAAATAAGCAAAAGCGAGTCAAGTCCAAATTTGTGTGTACATTCATCTTCCAGCTATGTTAGTCCGTCTAT
>OHAB01000398.1_pt1 | contig 42205 bp, 29 predicted proteins | sample 1577031 | NCBI WGS metagenome assembly OHAB01 (sample SAMEA3541477, study PRJEB24748) | human gut metagenome | biome: human gut; feature: human-associated habitat; material: faeces | place: China | collected 2012 | reverse complement strand
GACGGTTGCCAACTGCGGGCTGTCGGGCACACAGCTGGCAACCGTCGAGCCCGCAACTGGAAAACGAGGAAAAGATACAAGCAAAAGAGGCTTATCTCCTATGGATTGCTACATTTGGAATGAAGGAAACGGATGTTTATCAATAAGGAAAGGAGAGTTTACATTATATCATAGCGATTCTATATAGCTTTGACAAACGCTCTCCTACGCTTATGCTGCTCGGTCTTGAAGTATTCCCACTGTGCTTGTACCTTGCCGTTCAGTTCCAGTTCCGGGTTGCTTTCCGCAAACACGAAGCCCAACTTTTGATAGACGGGGATTAAATCTGAGAATAGCAAAGCGTTTACGCCCTTGTTCTGATACTCGGGCTTCACGGCTACCAGTAGCAAGTCCAGCATCTTGGCGCGACGTTTCATGAACAATGCTTTCAGCAGGTGATACCAACCAAAGGGCAACAGACGTCCATGAGACTTTTGCAAGGCTTCTGACAAAGAAGGCATGGAGATGCCTACGGCTATCAGCTTATCTTCGGCATCTGTAATCAGCGTCACCATACGCAGGTCCAGAATAGGCAGATACATTTTGACATATTGGTCAATCTGGCGTTGCGACAGGGCGGAATAGCCATACAGCGGGCTGTATGCTTCGTTCATCAGTTCAAAAATAGCCTGTCCGTAGTCACGGGCAATCTTCTTGGCAGAAGAATATTTCTTGATTTTAAGGTTATATTTACGTTGGATAAGGTCTGAAATGCGCTTGTGCTTGTCGGGTATGGCATCCGGGATGTAAATCTTGTATTCTACCCAGTCGGCGTCTTTTTCAAACCCCATACGTTCCATATGCTGCGGATAGTAAGGATAGTTGTAAGTGGTTGCCATTGTGCTGAGCTGGTCATAACCCTCGATAAGCATACCTTCCGCATCGAAATCGGTAAAGCCTAACGGGCCTTGTATGTGGGTCATGCCCCGTTCTTTGCCCCATTCTTCGACGGTGCGGATAAGCGCTTCCGATACTTCGGGGTCGTCGATAAAGTCAATCCAGCCGAAGCGTACCTCTTTCTTGTTCCAAGTCTGGTTGGCCTTATTGTTGATGATGGCGGCTACACGTCCTACGATTTGATTCTCCTTATAAGCAAGAAAATAGTCGGCTTCGCAAAACTCGAAAGCGGCGTTTTTCTTCTTGTTGAAAGTGTTGAGCATATCATCGTAGAGGTCGGGTACTGAATACGGATTGTTTTTGTACAGTTTGTAGTTGAAGCGGATAAATTGTTTCAGTTCCTTTTTCGTGGAAACCTTTTTAATTGTAATTGCCATAGTTGTATGTTGTTATGAGTGGGCAAAGATACATGAAAAACTTTAAAATATACGGTCTTACAGGCTATAAATGAGGAATGCCGTATATGCAATGTAGCAAAGTACCATGATACTTCCTTCAATGCGGGTGATGGTGCGCTTGGCAAAGAACAGCCCGAAGAACCAAAGCAGGATGCCCGACCCTACCAGCACCCATAAGTCCAAATTGGTAATACCCGTCAGATGCAACGGTGTGATGGATGCGCTGCAACCCAATACAAAGAATACATTGAACAGGTTACTGCCTACTACGTTGCCGATGGCTATTTCCGGATTCTTCTTTAAAGCTGCCACAATGGATGTGGCAAGTTCGGGCAGTGAGGTGCCGCCTGCCACCAACGTCAGCCCGATAACAGATTCACTCACTCCCAAGCTGCGTGCGATGCCGCTTGCGCCGTCCACAAAGAAACTGCCGCCGGCAATAAGCGCACCAAGACCACCCAAGATGTAAAGAACGGATTTCCAAAGCGGCAGCTGCTTGATGCTCTCTTCGCCACCTGCCGCTTCTTCGGGGGTATGTGAGGCAATGGCAAAAGTGTAGCTCAAGAATATGGCGAAGAAGCACAACAATAGCAAGCCGTCAGTGATACTGAGTATATTGGCTCCGTCTCCATTCAAGAATACATCGTTGGCACAGACCAGTAAGGCTATGGAGGAGAGGATGCACAAAGGTATTTCTTTCTGCAAAGTGTTCCGGGTGATGGCAATCGGGGCAAACAGTGCGGTGCAACCTACAATCACCAGTGTGTTGAAGATATTGCTTCCCACCACGTTGCCGATAGCGATGTCTGCACTGCCTTTCAGTGCGGAAGACACGCTGACCGTCAACTCCGGGGCGGATGTTCCGAAGGCCACGATTGTCAGCCCGATAACAATGTTGGGTATATGAAAGCGTTTGGCAACGGAGGCAGCCCCGTCAGTCAGTCCGTTTGCACCTAATAAGATGAGGAGGAGTCCCCCTACGAGTAGTAGAATGTTCATGGAATATCTTTTTTGCGGACAAAGATAATGCAAACCGATAGCAGAATAAAACGAACAGGTTCATTTTTTATGAAATATGAAAAACATTCTGTATGTTTGAAGTTTTATTTAGAATAGCTATATTATAACAACAACCGATAAAAAGATATTGAAATGAAAGGGACTCGCGCCTTGTGCCTGATGCTGATGCTACTGATAGTAAACGGAGCATCCGCACAATTGGTAGAAAAAGTGCTTCGTGCCATAGAGGGAGACAGCTTGGCTCCGGTTTTAACGGTAAGGGCCGATTCCGACTCTGCGGTGTCACTGTCGGCGATAAAGCAGGAACTGGAGGCTGCCCGGCTGAACGAAGCCAATCTGCGTATGGAAATGGAGCAGCTGAAACTTGCCAGCTATGCGGCCGATTCTGTGAAACATTTGCAGCAGAGACAGCGCATCGACTCTTTGCGTAAGGTGACTCCCGGTGTTCCGGTAGTGGTGGAGGGAGATACGTTGTTCTATCTCTATGCCAAGCGTGGCGGTCATACTCCTCAGCAACGTGCCGAAATGGATGCCGCTGCCATATTGGAGCTGGGCAAGCGCTTCAACTTGCGCCCCGACTCATTATATATGGAGAGCAGCGATATTGTTACCGACCTCATGTATGGCAACAAGGTTATAGCCTCGTTTATTGACCAAGACGGCTTGTGGGAAAACTGCACCCGTGACCAGTTGGCTGCCCATAACCGAAAGGTTATTGTCGATAAGCTGAAAGAAATGAAAGATGAGCACAGTCTTTGGCAGTTGGGTAAGCGCATCCTTTACTTTATCTTGGTATTGGTGGGACAGTATTTCTTGTTCAGACTCACTATCTGGCTGTTCAAGAAACTGAAAGTGCGGATACAAAAGTTGAAAGATACCAAACTGAAGCCGTTCTCTATCCAAGATTACGAATTGCTGGACACGCAGAAACAGGTTAACTTGCTTATCTTCCTCTCGAATCTGCTGCGTTATGTCATCATGCTTCTTCAATTGCTGCTGACGGTTCCGTTGTTGTTTTCCATCTTCCCGCAGACCAAGAGCTTGGCATATCAGTTGTTCTCTTATATTTGGATTCCGGTGAAGAGTATCTTCACCTCGGTCATAGAGTATATACCCAATCTGTTTACTATTTTTGTGATATGGTATGCGGTGAAGTATCTGGTGCGCTTTGTTCATTACCTCGCCAATGAGGTGAAGTCCGAACGCTTGAAGATACGCGGCTTTTATTCCGATTGGGCGGAACCTACTTTCCACATCATCCGCTTTTTGCTTTATGCTTTTATGATTGCAATGATTTATCCCTATCTGCCCGGTTCCAAGTCCGGAGTGTTTCAGGGTATTTCGGTTTTTGTCGGATTGATAGTATCGCTTGGGTCGAGTACCGTTATCGGGAATATTATTGCAGGTTTGGTTATTACTTATATGCGTCCTTTTAAGTTGGGCGACCGCATACAACTGAATGAAACAACGGGTAACGTTATCGAAAAGACTCCGCTTGTCACCCGTATCCGCACGCCGAAGAATGAGGTGGTGACTATTCCGAACTCTTTTATCATGTCCTCTCATACTGTAAATTACAGCGCTTCTGCCCGTGAATATGGTTTAATCATTCATTCTGAAGTAAGCATTGGTTATGATGTCCCTTGGCGGCAGACGCATCAATTACTGATAGAGGCGGCGCTGAATACGCCCGGTGTGGTAGATGATCCGCGTCCTTTTGTACTGGAGACTTCGCTCAGTGACTGGTATCCGGTGTATCAGGTGAATGCGTATATAAAGGAAGCTGACCGTTTGGCACAGATTTATTCGGATTTGCATCAGAATATCCAAGATAGATTTAATGAGGCGGGCATAGAGATTATGTCTCCGCACTATATAGCCACGCGTGACGGAAGCGAGAGTACGATTCCTAAAGACGATTTGCGGGAAAAGAAATAATGATGTCTCAAAATAAAGACTCGCTTACTATTTATTTCTTTTAGGCATGGGTTACACGGGATATCACGGTTCTCTTTAATTTTATCCGTGAAATCCCGTGTAATCCATGCCTAAAAAGAAATCATCAAGTGTTTTTGCCTTTTGTAGATGGGGCTTATCTCTAAAAAGGATTATTTACTGCGTGTCACAGTGTGCAGTACATTGCCTTTCTTGTCAATCATGCGCAGTTCCAGTATTTTCTTATTGGCGGACACAATGGAGAAACCGGGTTCGGGACTGCAGAATACAGTGCCTTCAATAGGCTTGACCTTGCGACTGAGCGAGCCGGAAGTATTGGTTATATAATCTATGTCGCTGCCCGGTACGCGAACGTGCTGGAAGTTATGGATATGTCCGCAGATGTACATATCTACTTTGTGCTTGCGGAGTATCGGGTCGAGGCGTGACTGCATATCTTGGCGTTCGCTTTCGTCTTTCGGTGTCTCGGCATAAATGGGGTGGTGTCCGGCAACGATTACCCAGTCTTCTTTAGCGGCAGTCAGGACGGAGTCAATCCATGCAAGTTGCTGCTTGTAGTCTTGCTTACAGGCATCCGGGTAGGTCTCTTTTTCATTGCGGTATTTGTCTATCATCGGGGCAGTATCTACCCAAACCACCCTGATAGTCATGCCTTTGTCCGCAAAGACTTTGGTGTAATAGCGTGCAGGCATAGTCCAGCGGCGGCTGATATTTGAGTAGTCTTGTACGGCTTGCGTGTTGCCGCGGTATTCGTGGTTGCCCAGCAAGGGAAACCAGTCTATCATCAGTTCAGGGTGACTGTATATTAACTCGTAATTAGTCATCCACAGCGGGTCGTTGACAGACCGTACACCTTCAAAGTGATGTATGTCTCCTGTAGCGAGCACGAATTCCGGATCTGTACCGTTCTCTGCCATTACTCCCATGAGTTCGGCAATAGGCTTCTGGTCATAGTAGCCGTTGCGTCCCAAGTCGTTGGCCACGTAGAAGTTGAACTTGCTGTCGAATACGGAATAATCGGTGATTTGGGCAGTTGCCATATTGCCCAATAGGGCGACGAGTAATAAAAGGAATATTTTCTTCATTGCTTTTAGTATTATTCAATTTGAATTAGTGTTTAGAAATTGATTTTCACTCCTGCGTTCACTCTTACACCGTAGTACTCGGCTTGCATGGTACGGTCCTTTGTGCCTTGGTAGTAGCGGAGCGGTTGGTTCAACAGGTTGTTGGCTTCGGCATAGAAAGTTGTCTTGATTTTCTTTCCAAAGGTGTAGCTTGCGTTGAGGTCCATATAGTTCACTGCATCGTAGTAACGGTCGTAGAAAGCGGATTCACCCATTTCATCCATAAAAGCCGATGCGTAGTTGTAGCTCCAGCGGATGTTGAAACCTGCTTTCTCGAAGAAGAGTGAAGCATTGGCCGTATGTTCGGGAGACCCCGGCATACGCAGATCCTTCTCGTTTTCGCGACCTTCAAAGTTGAAGTTGTTCACGCGGCTGTAAGTATATGTGTAGTTTCCATAGAAACCGATGCACTTCAGGGCGGGAGCAATAAACCCGAAGTCACGTTGATATGCTACTTCCACTCCGAACAGATTGGCGTCGCCGGCATTGCGGGGTTGGGTAAGTACGTCGTACTTGTGATTGTTGTATGTGTAGTTGGTGATGCGCTGGTCTACGATGAAGTCATTGATTTTTTTGTAGAACAGACCGGCGCTTACCAAACCGATGCTTTTGAAGTAATACTCACCACTCAAGTCGAAGTTGTAAGAAAGTGTGGGGGTCAGGTTGGGATTGCCCATTTCAATTTCATTGTCTTTGCTCTTGACCACTACATTGGGGATGAGGTTGGAGTATTTGGGACGTGCAATGGTGTTGGTGAATGAGGCGCGAAGCTTGAAATTACTGTTGACGTCATACTTCACGAGAAGAGAAGGAAGTACATTCAGGTAACTGTCGGTAATATCTCCTGTCGGGGTGAGACTTTCTTTGATGCCGTTGTCTTTGTCTTTTTCCACATATTGGTATCCGCTGTATTTCAAGTGGGTGTTTTCCAAACGAAGTCCCGCCATTATATTCCATTTCTTGCCCAGTTGCTGGTCGAAGCGCAGGTAACCGGCTGTTACAGTTTCGTGTGCCTTGAAGTTTCCGCCTTCCTCTTCCAGATTCTCTTCACCTTCAAAGTTGTCATTGTTGGTGAAATCGAGGCGTCCGAGGTATTCTTTGGTTACGAAGTTACCGGCTTTGTAATCACCTGCCATATACCCGTTACGGTCTTGGTTTTGCAGATTGGCCATTGCATCGGCAAGGAAAGTACTTTCATAATCTTCTGTCGGTTCGTAATCATAGAAAGTGATAGTTTTCTTTTTGTCTTTGTCTACCACTTTGGCTCCGAATTTCAATTTATTGGAGAACTTGCCTTTGGCGAGCGGAAGTTCGAAGTTTGCGCTGAATTTGAGGTCTTTCTCTTTGATGTCCTCAAAGCTTTCGGTAAGTTCGTCCAGCCCGAAGTCATCGCTGTTCAGTACGATTTGGTCGGCTTTTACCGGGCGCATATAAGGCTTGCGTAAATCACTGAAGTCTGTTGTCATTTCTACACCTTCGCGGTTGAAGCCGATGTAGCGTTCATTAGGACGTTCTTCTCCGGCTTGTGCATACGATGCTTTCCAGTCAAAGCGGAGTTTACCGAAGAGGTGCTCTCCACCCAAAGAGTAGTCCATGGTGCGCTGGCGTTCCAGACGAGCGTTGCGGTTGTTCGGAGAACCGCCTTTGGTCTGGTAAATCACTTCGTATTCATTGGCGGTATCATCATCCCACTTATATGTTTTACGATAGCGGTTTTCCCAGTCGTTACGGTTGTTGAAGATTCCTTTGAAGTCCAATCGGTGATTGGCGTTGATTTCCCAGTCCAATGCCAGTGAGTAGCTTTGGCGTTCGCGGGTAACGTAGTATTGGCGCACTTCATATTCATCGATTACTATTTCGTCATTGTCGTTTTTCTCATAAGCCATTTCTACATCGTCACTTCCGGCAGGGTTGTTCTGGTAGGAAGCTGAAAGCATGACACCCAGCTTGTCATTGAAGAAACGGTCACCATAGGTAAAACCGAGATTGAGCTGTGCTTTGTCGCTTACCCAGTTGTAGCCGGTTCCGGCTGTGGCGCTGATGAAACGTTTGTAGGGAGAGTTCTTTGTTACCAGATTGATACTGCCTCCAATGGCATCGGCGTCCATATCCGGAGTGACCACTTTGTTTACTTCGATAGTCTGAATCATATCTGCGGGAATTAGGTCGAGCTGTACGTTACGGGTTTCACCTTCGGCAGAGGGTACACGGTTACCGTTGATAGTTACGGAACTTAGATCGGCGCTCGTTCCGCGGACTTGCCCGAAACGGGCTTCTCCTTGGTCGTATTGTACATTGATGCCGGAGATACGTTTCAGGGCATCACCGATGTTGGAGTCGGGGAATTTACCTACTTGGTCGGCAGATACTACATTGGTTACTCCCAAATTGCTCTTCTGAGCGTTGATGGCGCGGCGTTGTCCTTGAAAAGCACCGCCTACAACTACTTCCTGCAGTTCGACACCTTCGTTCAGTACTACGTCTTTCTCTAAAGTACGTCCGGCAGGAATAGTGATTTTCAGTTCTACAGGCGAGTAGCCTACATAACTCACCTTCACTGTATAAGTTCCCGGGTCGAGGTTGGGAAATGTGTAGAAGCCGTTGACGTCACTCGTCACGCCAGTATGTAGTTTCTCGATATAGATTGAAGCACCCGGGAGAGTTTGTTTTGCCACGTCAATGATACGGCCACGTACCGTACCTTGTTTAACAACGTTTGCTTTTTCTTCAGCCATGGCCATATTGCCGGCTGTTGCGAATAGGAGCAAAAATAAGAATGCTCTTACAATTTGTTTCATACCTGTTATTCTCTGTTAATAATTTGCGGCAAAAGTACAGGTATGGGGTTACGTCTGTTTTACGGGATTTTGAAGAAGGCGTAACAATACGGTTACAATTCAGTTACTTGAGGTAGCGGCTATGCCCGTTTGCCAATATACCTCAGGGTTGTTTGCCGGCAATCAATAGCTTCTTTTCATCGGCAAGGGTGGTGGCAAACAGGTAGGTGTCTCCGCCTTCCGCCAGCTTCAACCGTTTTCGCAGTTCGGCTACACTGGCGGGGAAGTTGCGCACTGTGAGGTTGGCCTTCTTTTCAGTACCTATCAGTTCTTTAAACTCTTTCTTGTTGAGACCGCTGCTACCGGTGATGTGAAATTTACGTCCGGGGAAGTCCAGTATATACTCGTCGGAGGTATAAAGATGGCTGTTAGGGTGCAGTTTTTCTACATTATATATAGATGAAATGCTGCGGAACGCCCCGGCTTTCAGAATGGATGCGTTAGGTTCGTATAAATATGCTTTCAGTGTGGAAGTGTACGGGCATGAATGCTCTTTTTCTTGCTGCCGGGTGAACAGGAGGTGTTGAGTCTTTTGTGAGGCTGTGAGATTGACGCAATGAATAGGAGTTTCCTCGGAGGATAAATTTGTTTTATGCCCTAATACAAGGAGGAGCTCTTTGCATTCATTATTAACGGAAACGATATGGGCGGCTTGCACATGTTTCAAATCATGTAATGCAAGAGCCAGGTCCAACATGGGAGACAGTTTAACCAAAACGTGCGATGCCTTCTCAAGCAGTAAGTCTTCCAAAGCGGAAACGTCGGGTTCGCAGTCGCTGATAGCGATTGTTTTTCCTCCATGTCCATCGCGTCGGGCAGGGTCTATGAATATCCAGTCAACAGGGGACATTGTTTGAAGATATCGGATACTGTCTTCATGGCAGACTGCGATGTGCTTAAGCCCTAAAAGCGGAAAATTATGAGCTGCAATTTCGCATAATGCTTCCTGACGTTCCACATAGGCAGCTTGCTTGAAGCAAGTAGACAGGAAAGCACAGTCAATACCGAAACCGCCTGTCAGGTCGGTAAAGGTTTTGCGATTGTTGTCTTCTGGTTTTAAGATTATCTCCATCTTGTAGCGTGCCGTAATCTCCGACGAACACTGTTCCATAGAAAGATGTGCCGGATAGAGAATATCTTCCCGCTCTGCCCAAGTGGGTATTTTCCCTTCAGCTGCTCGACGTCCTGCAATCTGGATGATGGCGGCAGGTATGTCTATTGTCGGATATTTGCGTGCCTGCAAGGCGAGGTTGCGTACATCGTCTTTGCGGTGTTCGCGGATAAAACGGAGGGTTTCTTCAGTCAGTGTCATGGCATTGTTTGAGTAGCGGTGCAAAGATAAAGATAATCTACGGAATTATGTGGTATTTCTCTTTGGCTATCTGCCGGCTGACGCGGTTGAAGTGCCACCATTCGCTGGGGAGCGGGTGGAAACCTGCATCTCTCATCACTTTACGCAAGAGTTGGCGATTCTTCAGTTCTTGTATGGTAATTTTGCCGGTTTGCACTAATTGTTCTTCTCCGGTGATGTGGGCTTCCTTGCCGAAATAATCTACCGGAGTACCCATTGGCAGCGGTCGCCCTTGGGCATCAATGATGCTGATGTCAACAGCCAGTCCGTAGTTGTGCAGTCCGCCACCCCGTACAGGATTGGATACATATATGTATTTGGGTGTTCCTTTTACGGTATTCCACATCTTTTGCTGGACGGACATAGGACGTGCTGCATCATAAACGATGAGACTGTAATCGGACTGTATTCCTTTTAAAAGTTTTTGGGCTTGCAGCAAGCTTTCCATTGCTTCGGGATGAAGGTAAGCCTCGTGCAAATCCTCATATAATATCTGCCCGGTGAAATTATCGGTACGAGTGTACATCAGGTCTATAGCGATACTAGTATCAGCTTCGGCAATATTGATGAAACCGAGCGAATCCAAATAAGCAGCTATTTTACTCTTGCTATTGGCAGGGGATATGGAGGGTGTGGTGTCTGTACGAACCGTCTCTGTCGCAATAGTTTGTAAGGAGGATTGATGGTGACATCCGCTCAAGGTTATAGCCGATATCCAGGCAAGGAATAGGTATCTTATAAACTTTATCATATTTCAATTATTCTTGTGTGGACAAAGATAATTGAAATATGATAAAGCTGGTCTTATTATAGGTAGGGAATTATAGTGATGTAAATATCGGTGATAATGACAGAGGTAATACTTTTGATATAAAGCATCTCCTAGCATGAAATATGTTATTTTTATTTGCCAATTTTTGATAGATTTTAGATATTGTAGGTACATAACTGACTATCACAATACTGATAACTAGATTATTATTACCCTGAGAAATAATGAGAAAAATAGTGGTGAAGCCACTGGAAAAAAACATAATATTCACATACTATAGTCGAGAAGGCTAACTTTACTTTAGTGCTATAATTCTTTGCAAGTTTCTTATTTATTATTTTGATAGTACGCAGACGTTTTGGAGTTAATTATATTACGAGGTAAAGATAATTGTATAAGCCAATATAAGTTGCTGTTGTTATCGGAGCGAACAGATGTTTTACCAAAATGAGTAGAACAGAGTAGTATCATAGGTCCATCTGCGTTTTCTGCCATTATTATGGAAATACTTTTCTTTAAAGATAGTTCTGAGACGGAAGTGATAGGAATTGTTAGGAATATTTCAGTTCGGTACATTAAATAAAGAAGATATTGGCAAACGTTTTTTTCAGCAAGAAACCTATGTCACGCAATGCGTTCCCACTGTATTAGATTTAAAGTTAATAAAGGCTGAAATTGGTGATAGAGTTTATATTTTCTATATTTTTCTTATATATCTCTTGTTTAATATAAACGTGGTTTGTAAGTATTTAATTTGCAAATGCTTGTGATTTTGGTGTGTTATGTATAGAATAAGAAATGTAACATAAATAAGAAATATGTAATATTATCAAAGAAATATGTAATATATATTTTTTTATCATATAAACATATTTCATATTATTGCAATCAAAATACTATTTTAACTATTTGAGTGAAGAAGAAAATTGGGTATTGCTATGTAGAAATGCTTATGATAATAACTTCTGTATTGTTATGGTTGGCGAATTTGTGGGTAGCATGATAGGGTTGTATGCTACTATAATTGCATTTAATAATTATGTGGTACAAAATCTCTACATATGAGATTTTGCTTGTTCTTTGATAATATTATTAGTTCAGTTAGTATTTATATAGAAATATATCCCTAAGAACGCTTAATAATAATATTGTCTTCTCTATTTCTTCGATAAACGATGGTTTATCACGGGAAGGTTGTAATATTTTTATCACAAATATTACAAAATACATATTGTTATATTAACTAAGTTTTTTTTAATGATGAAAAACACTATTTTTTATTTTAAACAATTGATGTTGCCATTTTTGCTTTGTTTTGTAGCAATATGGGCGAATGCACAAAATCAAGTTGTAAAAGGTACAGTAAAAGACGTCTTAGGAGAGGCCGTGATTGGCGCTAACGTAACAGAAGTTGGTACTACTAATGGTACTATTACAGACATTAACGGTGATTTCTCTTTGAATGTTTCTCCAAAAGGAAAACTTCGAATTTCTTTCATTGGCTATCAAGTACAAACAGTGGATATTGCCGGACGAAAGAATTTAGAAATAATATTGAAAGAAGATACTGAAACTTTGGATGAAGTAGTAGTAGTAGGTTATGGTACTGCAAAAAAACGTGATCTTACAGGAGCTATTACTCAAGTAAAAGCTGAGAATTTGATGGCTACTGCACCTACTAATATACAAGAAGCTTTGCGAGGTAAGGCTGCGGGTGTTATGGTAGCCGGTGGAGGGTTGAATGATACACCTATGATTCGTATTCGTGGAAATCGTTCTATTTCAGCTAGCAATGAACCTTTGTTTGTTATAGATGGTGTACCTGTAAATGGAGGATCTGATGTGTTAAACCCCTCAGATGTTGCATCTATTGAGATTTTAAAAGATGCTTCTGCTACAGCAATCTATGGAGCGCGCGGTGCCAATGGTGTTATTTTGGTTACTACTAAAAAAGGTGAAGTTGGTAAAGTGAATGTTGAGTATAATGGATATCTTTCTATAGGTAAAGTGGATGAATATCGACGTGTGCGCAATGGAGCAGAATATTTGGAATATTTACGTGAGGCAGACCGCAATTATATATATGATGGAGAAGGCGGTTATTCTATAGATCCTAGTTGTACTTATCCTTCTATGACCCCTAATTGGGAATATGATCAAAGATTGGAATATGTAGGTTCACGTGATATTTCTGGATATGTTTTGGAGTCTGTAAAACGTGCTTGGGAAGGTGGAACATATGATCCCTCAAAATTACGTACTTTTGACTGGCAAGGTGCTGGTATGCGTGATGAAACAATTTCACATAACCATAATATTAGTATCCGTGGCGGGAACGAGAATACCAAAGTTTTCATTTCAGGTTCTTTTATGGATAATAAGGGTATCACACCACGCTCTTATCGTAAACGCTATACGCTACGTATGAATTTGGATCAAAATTTGGGTAAATATATTACCATGGGAGCTACAACTAACTTTGCTTATTGGGAATATTTCAATGGTACTGGGGTTGGTGGTAATTGGAATCCTCTTGGTACTCCGTACTATTCTCCAGGAGGTAGTGGCGATTATGGTGTAGGTGGTGATGTAACTCAAGATGGTGATCCCGCGTTAGGATTGGTTCCTCATCCAACTGGTGAAGGAATGTTATGGAATCCTTTTTATGATTTTACTGGAACAGAAGGCAAAACCAAAAGAAACCGTATTGATGCTACTCTTTATGCCATGATTAAACTGAACAATGGTCTGTCTTATCGTGTTAATTTTGGTACTGATTATTATAGTGGACAAGAACAAATGTTCTATGCTAAAGCATCAACTTCACAAGGATTTGGTAATGCTAAGGCTGAGCAAAAAGCTGTTTTTGATAGAGGTTGGACCTTGGAACATATTCTTTCATATGCTAAAACCTTTGGACAACATAGCCTGAATCTGACAGCTGTACAATCAACTCAAAAGTTTACGCAAGAACCTCTTACCGCTAGTGGTGTAGGTATTCCTTTAGAATCGCAATTATATTATAATTTGGGTAGTGCTACGACACAAGGTGTTACCAGCAATTTTACCCAATGGACCTTGATGTCATGGATGGGGCGTGCAATTTATGGTTTTAAAGATAATAGATATATGGTAACGGCTTCTTTACGTTATGATGGCTCTTCTCGATTAGCTGATGGGCATAAATGGGTAGCTTTTCCATCAGTAGCCGTTGCATGGCGTATTTCCGATGAATCATTTATTAAAGATAATATTAGTAATATTAGTAACTTAAAACTTCGTTTTGGTTATGGTAAGACTGGTAACTCAGCTGTTAATCCTTATGAAACAGTTGGGAAAATCAGTAGTAGTCGTTATACCTGGGGTAACATAGGAGCTTTAGGCTATGCACCAAGTTCACTTTCTAATAAGGTATTAGGTTGGGAAACAACCGGACAGTATAATGTAGGTCTAGATTTTGGATTTTTCAATGGGCGTATTTCTGGTAGTATTGAGTGGTATAAGCAAAATACATATGATTTGTTGATGCCACGTGCTCTTCCAGAAGTCTCAGGCTTTGGTAGTATTACAGAAAATGTTGGAGAGACTGAAAATAAGGGTCTTGAAGTTACATTAGAAACTGTAAATTTTCAAACAAAAGATTTTAGCTGGACTACTTCATTGCAATTTGCTACCAATAAAGAAAAAATTGTAAAATTAGCTAGTGGATTAAAAGAAGATGTTGCCAATATGTGGTTTGTTGGTCATCCTGTAGATACTTTTTATGATTATGTAAACACGAAATACGTGTGGGGGTATTCTAAAGAAGATATGGCAGAGATGGCAAAATTCAATGCTAATGGACATTCTTATAAGCCAGGTGATTTACGTTTTGTTGATTTAGATGGTAATTATAAAATTGATGCTTATGACCGAACTTTCCGTGGGCAGAAAATGCCTAAATGGACAGCTGGTATGGGAAATACATTCCGTTATAAAGACTTTGATCTCTATATTTTTATGTATGGTATGTTTGGACATACTATTTATTGTGATCCGGGAGTAGGTCATGATGGCCGTATGAATACTCGTTATGCAGATTATTGGACGCCAGAGAATACTCAGACTCAATTCAGAAAACCGTCTAAGGGGGATGCTGATCAACCTAATAGAGAGGCCTATTGGTATAATAAAGGAGATTTTGTTCGTATTTCAGACATAACTTTGGGTTATAGCCTTCCGAAAAATATCATTAAATATGCAGGATTGGAAAGGGCGCGTTTCTATGTACAGTTACAAAACCCTTTTACTATAACAGGTTATCCTAATAATGACCCGGAAGGTTCTGTTAAGGCGGGACGCACGTGGGATCGTAAACAAGAAGCATATAACGATCCAATGACAATGAGAAATTATATATTTGGTGTTAATCTAACTTTTTAATCAATAAATAATAAATATGAAAACTCATTTCAAGCATATATTCATTGTAGGTCTGTTAGGATTTAGCCTAACTTCCTGTTCGGATTTCCTAGATGAAAAGGGTTATAATGCAGACTACAGTCATTATGAGACAGCTGCAGGTGTAGAGTCTCTTGTTGCATCATGTTATCAGAATGGACGTGGTATGTTCTCAACATCCAATACGCCTTCGGGTATTATTTTCCAAGAGATAGGTACGGATATGTATACTATTGGTGGTGATGGAGGTACAGATTTTGCTCTTTATACCTCTACGATGAATCCCTCAAATGAAACTTTTTCAGCTTTTTGGACCGATTGTTATAATGGGGTAGCACGTGTCAATTTGGGATTACAATATCTTGCTTCAAATACGGAAATGAAAGAAGATATAAAAAATATCCGTGAAGGAGAATTAAAATTCTTACGTGCGTATTACTATTCGGTATTGGCGATTCATTATGGCGATTGTCCATTGGTGTTAGAACCGGTAGATAAACCAACATTTAATTTTACACGTGCACCTCAAAAAGATGTGTGGAAGCAAATTATAGACGACGCTACTGATGCTTATAATTTGCTACCTTGGGCGGATGCTGAAGGTAAGGTAACGGGAGATTATGGACGTGCAAGTAAAGGTGCAGCAGGTCATTTGCTAGCAAAAGCTTATATGTTTCGCTATAGCCAGAAATGGGCAGGTAATCAGTCTGATACTCATATGAATGAAGAACGAGGAGGGGAGAATACTGATCTTGATAAGGTGATTGAATATGCAAGTGCCGTGTGTCATTTCGGTGCTGGAGCTGGAAGTGGAAGTTTGCATAACTTAGCTCCGGATTATTCTGACTTATGGCGTTTTGATCCTAAAACAGGAGGTCCTACTCCTGATGATTATGCAGGTTCTGAAGTATTATTTAATATTCAATTTTCTACTGATCATTTCTATAATAATCAATTAGCTACGGATGTGAATACAGGAGGAAACTGGCTCCATATGATGTTTACTAGTCAGGCAGAAGGTATGCCTTTGAATACCGTAAACGGAAGGGGCTCTGAAACAGTAAAATGGGGTGTAAGCAATGGTATTGGACGAGATCTTATAACAGGACGCCCTTGGAGAAGAGCTTCACCTACTCCCTTTTTATATGAGGATGACGGTTTGTATGGTCCTCAATATTATATGAGTAATAAGCATGGAAAACTAATAGATGCACGCTTATATAAATCACATATTTGGGTATATTATTGTAATTCTGAGCCAAATGTCCCTTGGGAAAGTTTTTCTAATGCGGTTGGTAATTTTGATCCTACTAATATTGGAAAAATAGAAGGTAAAAATCGTTATACTATAGGAGATACTGCAATTGTATTTTCCATGGAAGACGTAGATAAGCGTTTTTCAACAGGAACAAAATCTGAGAAATTAGCTTATGCACGCGCTATAGAGCCATATTGGTATATACCGATGCAATCAATTAATAGACCAGGACTGAATGAGAGAGGAGATCGTGATGGCATTAGAAATACTTATCCTTCATTGATTAAATATTTAGACAGCCGACGCACATCGGCTAATGATCAAAGTGGTTATCGCGATTATTTCTGTTATCGTTTGGCTGAAACATATATCATATTGGCAGAGGCGTTTGCTTTGAAAGGAGATTATACCAATTCAGCTGCTGCTTTGAATGTAGTACGTGAACGTGCAGCATGGAAAGATGGGGAAATGAAAACGCCTAATTTTTATAAATATGATGGTGGAAATCTTGCAGACATTAGTAAATCTACTATTGAGGAAATGAAAGTATCGGCTGATTTTATAAGCCAAATGGATGAAGAAGAAAAACTTATATTTTTCTTAGATGAATATGGTCGTGAAATGGAAGGTGAATTGCATCGTTTTGAACAATTAGTCCGTAATGGTGCGGATTTCTTTGTGGAAAGAATAAAAGAACGTAATGAACTTGCTAGAGAAAACATTAAACCTTTTCATCGTTTTCGTCCTATTCCACAGAAACATATAGATCGTTTGGAACCGGCGGATCCTAATCCTCAGAATTATGGTTATTAATTATGTGTGATAAAATGTGTATTTAGAGTTTGTGTATTTTTGAGTATACGACTCTAAATACATATCAAATATTAGCTAAAATGGCATTTCATACCGTTTTAGCTAATATTTATTAAAGGATTGTCAGGTGTGAATAAAAGAGTTGTAATGATGTTAAGTTTGTTTTGCTCTGTATTTGGGGTAAGGCTTAATAGTTCTTCCCCGGATTTCATACTTGTCCTAGTGCTTGCTGCGTAGAAAATAGTTTTTACTTAGTAAATAGTGTTTTTCTGTATTTTCCAGGAGTTTCGTTTTTTATATAGTAAGGATTTAATTTTTTGTTCAAATATTAAATTCTTTCAAAGAAGTATATTATGAGAATTGACTGTTCAAAAATATTAGGTGGAGTTATCATATAAATAAATATATTTTTTTTGATATTTTTGTAGAGTAATTGTATTCTACTAATGTTGTACAGTAAAATTGGTTTTTGATATAATTACTTGTATAACCTTATTTGCAGATGGTTTAATTATGAAAGATACATTGATTAGCCGACGTGATTTTTTGAGAAATTTGGGAATGATAGGAGCGGGAACTTTGTTGTCAGTGAGCCCATGGCTTTCGGCTTTTTCGGAAGTTGTGGAAACATCCAATGAAAAGTGCCGTTTAGCAATTGTTGGTCCTGGATCAAGAGGGCGTTTCTTAATGAGTTTCTTATTACAAAATCCCAAGGTAGAGATTGTGGCGTTATGTGATATTTATCAGCCTTCTATAGAAAAAGCATTAGTTTTAGTTCCACATGCCAAGGTATATACCGATTATCGGAAGGTATTAGAAGATAACACCATTGATGCGGTATTGGTGGCCACTCCTCTTAATTCCCATTGTCGGATAGTGTTGGATGCTTTCGATGCTGGTAAGCATGTGTTTTGTGAGAAGTCTATAGGCTTTACAATGGAAGAATGTTTTCGCATTTATAAAAAACATATTAGTACAAATAAAGTGTTTTTTACAGGGCAACAACGACTGTTCGATCCACGATATATTAAAGCAATGGAAATGATTCATGCCGGGATCTTTGGTGAAATAAATGCGATCCGTACGTTTTGGTATCGGAATGGAGATTGGCGGAGGGAAGTTCCTTCACCCGATTTAGAACGATTAATCAATTGGCGTTTATATCGTGAATATTCTAAAGGGCTGATGACAGAGTTAGCTTGTCACCAGTTGCAGATAGGAAGTTGGGCTTTGCAAGAATTACCGGATAAGGTTATGGGACATGGGGCAATAACTTATTGGAAAGATGGTCGGGAAGTATATGATAATGTAAGCTGTATATATGTATTTGAGAATGGAGTTAAACTGACATTTGATTCTGTTATATCCAACAAATTTTATGGTTTGGAGGAGCAAATAATGGGTAGTTTGGGAACGGTAGAACCTGAAAAGGGTAAATATTATTTTGAAAATATTCCTCCGGCACCTGGATTTTTGCAGATGATAAATGAATGGGAGAATAAAGTGTTTGATTCTTTGCCTTTTGCCGGAACAAGTTGGGCTCCGGAAACAGCTAATGAGAACAGTGGGGAATTTATTTTGGGTGAAAGACCTAAATCAGATGGTACATCTTTATTGCTGGAAGCTTTTATTGAAGCTGTTATTACCCAAAAACAGCCTAAGCATATAGCTGAAGAAGGCTATTATGCAAGTATGCTTTGCTTATTAGGTGATCAAGCCTTGCAAGAACAACGGACTCTTAGTTTTCCGGATGAGTACAAAATAGATTATTTAAATCACCATTCTAAAATAAGCTGACAAACTATGAAAGATACACTTATTACCGCACGTCGAAAAAAAAATGAATTATTTACTTGGCTGATATGTTTTGCGATAGCCAATTTACTGAACTTGTATGCCATAATTGCTTATAAGACTTCTTTTCAGGAACTGTTGACTTCTTTTTTTTATGTCATTACATTTTCGTGTGCGCTTTATGTACTATGGACTGTATTACGCCTCTTTTTTTATGGAGTGAGAATCTTGTTTATATTTTTTTTTAAAAAGAAAATATGCAATAAATAACTTATAAATACTGGAAAAATATGGCAACACGAAGAGATTTTTTAAAGACAATGACAATGGCTTCTGCAGGATTAGCGTTAGGAGCAGGGGATATATTGGGGGCTCAAACTTTTACATCACAAAGAAAGATTGCAGATAAAGTGAAGATTGCCTATATTGGTATTGGAAATCGTGGAGAGCAAATTATTGGAGATTTTGCTCGTACCGGTATGGTAGAAGTGGTAGCTTTATGTGATGTTGATATGGGAGCTCCTCATACTCAGAAAGTAATGAATATGTATCCGAAAGCGAAGCGTTTTCGTGATTTTCGTCAAATGTTTGATAAAGCTGGTAACGATTTTGACGCAGTAGCTATTGCTACTCCCGATCACTCTCATTTTCCCATTAGTATGTTAGCCTTGGCATCAGGCAAGCATGTTTATGTGGAGAAGCCTTTGGCGCGTACATTCTATGAGGCGGAACTACTTATGCAAGCAGCACTGAAACGTCCTAATTTGGCTACTCAGGTAGGAAATCAAGGACATTCGGAAGCTAATTATTTTCAGTTTAAGGCATGGATGGATGCAGGTATAATTAAAGATGTGACAGCTGTTACAGCGCATATGAATAACCCGCGTCGCTGGCATGGTTGGGATACCGGTATTTATAAACTTCCGGTAGGGCAGCAATTACCTAATGATATGGATTGGGATGCATGGTTGGGGGTGACTCCGTATCATGAATATAATAAAGATTATCATTTAGGACAGTGGCGCTGTTGGTATGATTTTGGAATGGGATGTTTAGGTGATTGGGGAGCTCACATTTTGGATACGGTTCATGAATTCTTAGAGTTAGGATTGCCGTATGAGGTATCAATGCAATACGCTAATGGACATAATGATTACTTCTTTCCTTATTCTTCTACTATTTTATTCCGTTTTCCACAGCGTAAAGGGATGCCTCCGGTTGATATTACTTGGTATGATGGCTTAGATAACCTGCCTCCTCTCCCTATTGGTTATGGTGTATCTGGCTTGGATCCGAATATTCCTAAAACTAATCAAGGAGATACACCGGCTTCCAAATTGAATCCGGGTAAGATTATTTATACTAAGGATCTGATTTTTAAAGGAGGAAGCCATGGTAGCACTCTTTCTATTATACCGGAAGAGAAGGCTAAAGAGATGGCTAATAAGCTTCCGGACGTACCTAAAAGCCCGTCTAACCATTTTGAAAACTTCTTATTGGCTTGTATGGGGCAGGAAAAGACCCGTTCTCCATTTGAAATTAATGGAGTATTAAGCCAGGTTTTTTCTTTAGGGGTGATAGCACAGCGCTTGAATACTCAATTGTTCTTTGACTCGCGTATGAAGCAAATTACAAATAATGAATTTGCTAATGCGATGCTGGTTGGAGTGCCACCTCGTAAAGGCTGGGATGAATATTATAGATTATAGTGGCTAATTTAATAAATGTAACCAATATGAAAAGAATTTATTTATTGTTTTTGTGTCTATTTTGTGCTTTGGCTATGCAAGCACAGAATTGGGAATATATTTTTAATGGTAAAAATTTGAGGGGTTGGAAAAGATTGAATGGAAAAGCTGAGTATAAAGTTATAGATGGTACAATTGTGGGTACCTCGAAGTTAGGGACACCCAATACTTTTTTGGCTACCCAAAAAAAATATGACAATTTTATCTTAGAGTTTGAATTTAAGATTGATGAGGGGTTGAATTCCGGAGTACAATTGCGTAGTGAAAGTAAGAAAGATTATCAAAGCGGTCGTGTGCATGGTTATCAGTTTGAAATAGACCCCTCTGCACGTGCTTGGTCTGGTGGCATTTATGATGAGGCTCGCCGCAATTGGCTTTATCCGTTGACTCAAAACCCGTTGGCCAAAACAGCTTTTAAAAATAAGGAATGGAATAAAGCTCGTATTGAAGCGATTGGCAACTCTATTGCTACATGGATAAATGGAATTCCTTGTGCTAATATTTGGGATGATATGACCCCTTCCGGTTTTATCGCTTTGCAAGTACACGCTATTGTAAATGTCGCTGATGAAGGAAAAACTGTCTGTTGGAAGAATATACGCATTTGTACTACAGATGTAGAGCGTTATGCGACAACTGTCAAAGCACCGGAAATAAATGTGATTTCTAATACTCTTTCTCCAAATGAGACGAAAGATGGTTGGCAGCTTCTTTGGGATGGTAAAACATCAGAAGGTTGGAGAGGTGCAAAATTGGATGCTTTCCCAGAGAAAGGCTGGGTAATGGAGAATGGTATTCTTAAAGTCCTAAAAAGTGCTGGTGCAGAGTCTGCAAATGGTGGTGATATAATAACAAAGCAGAAGTATAAAAATTTCATTCTTAAAGTGGACTTTAAGATTACTGAGGGTGCTAATAGTGGTATAAAGTACTTTGTTAATCCGGATATGAATAAAGGGGCGGGGTCAGCTATCGGTTGCGAATTCCAGATTTTAGATGATGATAAGCACCCTGATGCCAAATTAGGAGTAAAAGGTAATCGAAAATTAGGTTCACTCTATGATTTAATTCCTGCTCCATCAAATAAACTTTTTAACAAGAAGGATTTTAATACGGCTATGATTATTGTGAAAGATAATCGTGTAGAACATTGGCTGAATGGAGTAAAACTGTTGGAATATACTCGTCAGAATGAAATGTGGAATGCTTTGGTTGCGTATAGTAAGTATAGGAATTGGGAGAACTTTGGTAATTCGGAATATGGGAATATTCTATTACAAGACCATGGTGATGAGGTTTGGTTTAAAAATATTAAAATCAGAGTACTGTAATTAATTTTATATTTAAGAGGGTATATCTAAGAATAAGTAAAAGTTTTCTGATATACTCTCTTTTATTGTCTTAATAGAGGCATGAAGCAGAAAACTATTGGTATTATTCAGAATTATTATAAATATTCTCCTGCTTATGGTGGTATATTTTATGCCTGGTTTTCATCTATGCATACACGTACTGATATTGTACTATGCGGTCACCAGAGTAAGAAACAGTTTTTAGTTGTGGTAAATGAGATTTATGAACGGTTATGCCATATAGAAAAGTTAGGTAATTGTTATGACACAAGCAGTGAGTTGGCACGGCTAAATCAGATGGCTGCTATATATCCGCAATCGGTTAGTGATGAACTTTACAATATACTTGCATTTTGTATGGATTGTAATACCCGCACTAATGGTCTTTTTGATGTCACTGTTCATTCAGCAGATTATACTTCGGATACGATTTTAGGGGTTCAATTGTTTCCGGAGAGTCATATGCTGTTTCTTCAACATCCTGGAATCAATATTAATCTTTCTGGCTTTTTGAAGGGGTATGCTTTGGAGAATATACGTGGGATTTTGCAATTTTATGGGGTGCAGGATGCTTTAGTGAATATGGGTAACAGTTCTGTTCTTGCTTTGGGAAAACCTCCTTTGACGGATGGTTGGAAGGTCGGTTTTGGGCAGGATGTTGTTCCGCAAAAAGAAAAACAAGAGATTTTGCTTCAAAATGAATGTTTAACAGTTTCAGGTAACAATTCCTTTAAACGAAAACATATTATTACTCCTAATTCCGGAAAGTTGGTAGAAGGTAAATGGGCTGTTGCAGTAGTTACAAAAAGTGGAACAGTGGGGGAAGTGCTGTCTACAGCCTTATTTGCTGCTGATGATAGCCAATGGGGACTTTTGGAAACAGAGTTTTGTCCTCGTTTAGTATTGAAGGTGGTTTAATGGAGAGATGACGTTGGTCTATACTGATTTAGTAAAATGTAGTAACAGAACTAATATTTTTCAAGGATATAATTTATTATTTAATTAAGATATTATTATATAAAAACGAAGATTTTTCTTTAAGTTTGCAAAAAACACATCGACTATGAGATATCTTCTGCTGTTCATTTTATATGTTTGTTGTTGCCTATATGGTTACGCCCAGCCAATTATAATGTATGATGATGATAATCTATCGTGTAGTCGTATTCTTTCTTTAGAGCAAGATGCGTATGGATTTATATGGATTGCAACAGAAGACGGCTTAAATAAATTTGATGGCTATACATTTACTAACTATTATCATGATGCAAATGATTCTACATCTATAGCTTGCAATTATATAAATAAGGTCTTTTCTGATTCTCATAAACGGCTTTGGGTAGCAAGTAACAAAGGTATTCAGTATTATTTACCACAACAAAATACTTTCCGAACCATTAACCTTCCTGTCCAGTCCAATCCTAATGTTACATCAATCATCGAATTACATAATGGTAATATTTGGATTGCTGCTTCTGGATCAGGCTTGTATACTATTGATCCTCATACAGATCGGGCTGAACAACTAACTTGGATAGGAAAACATTGTGATTATTTATACGTAAATTGCATTTATGAAGATACAAAACATGATGTTTGGATTACTTATCTTGATAATCAAATAGCTCGTATTTCTCCCGAGAGCAAAGAAATAGTTACTTATACGTTGCCATATACACCTTTTCCGAAAGTATATGGTATGAAAGAAGATGCTCAAGGGAATTTGTATATTGTCACTTATAATGATGTGTTGGTAAAAACTCCGGAATCTAGTCATTTTCACTCTGTACGTACTGCAGATAATCGAAGTGTAGTAGCTCGAGGTATTACTAGAACTAAAGATGGTAAGTTATGTATAAATACAGTAAACAATGGATTGATGTTCATTGATACAAAACAGAAAAGATTATATTCAGAAGATTTCTCTAAAAATGCATTCAATGAATCAATGTATGGAGAAATCATTTGCTTTTTGGAAGATACTGAAGGCAATAAATGGTTAGCTTATCGCCGAAAAGGATTGGTGATGATACCCGATGAAGATACGCTTTTTTTAACTCTAAATTTTGCGACTTCACCGATTCAAGGTTTTCCAACTACTATTTATCAAAGTCGTGACAATCATTTATGGGTAGGTAATTGGGATGGTTTTCTCCAACAATTAGATGAAAATGGAAAACAGCTTAGCCAATATAGCCTTCCTCATTATCCTAGAGCTATTTATGAAAGTAAAGATAAAATTCTTTGGATAGGGAGTAATGATGGGGGGATTTCTCAGATTAATTTGCATACAGGTAATATTTTTCAGACTTCTTTGTTTGCTAATAAAAGTATCAATAGGATTATTGAGGGAAGTAATAATACTCTCTATCTGTCCTGTCCTGGTAATGGATTAGGTATTTACAATCTTACTACTAATGAAAGCACGCTCATTTCCTATCAAACTCCTATGAAAAATCAAGTTACATTAGGTAACGATTGGATAAATGACTTGTTATGTGATAAAGATAGCCTTATCTGGATTGCTCACTTCTTGGGAATAAGATGTTATGATAGTTCTAAGAAGATATTTCTTGATCTTCCTATTAATCAGAGTTTGAAAGACTATGTCTGTTATGTACTTCTAGAAAGTGAGGACGGATATTTATGGATCGGTACTAATAATGGTATTTATATTTATAATAAAAAAGAACAAACTCTTCAACATATTGGGAAAAAGGAAGGTATATCCAGCAATGTCATCTGTGGCTTAGAAAAAGATAAACAAGGGAATATTTGGTGTAGTACTTACAAGGGTATCTGTCGTATTGAGAAAGAAACTTATAGGATAACGACCTATTATTCAGGGAATGGGTTAAGAGATAAGGGATACATTACTGGCATATCTTTGAAAGATAAAAATGGATATATTTATTTTGGTGGACCTTACGGTATTACTCGTTTTATGCCTGATAGTATTCAATTTAGCAAACCGTTGCATATCCCGGTTCTAACAGGTCTATATGTAGATAATGTTCCACTAAATGCTTCACAATCAACGTTACATCCAGAAGACTTAATAGATACTTCGTCTGTTTATACAAATAATCTATATTTTTATCCCAAAAGCAATACTTATTCTTTTGAGTTTTCTACATTTAATTTTCATAATCAGAGGAATACTTATTTCAAGTATCGTTTGAAAGAATTGGATACTAAGTGGAATCATACGTTACTTGGAGAAAACCGGATTACTTATAATTATCTTCCATCTGGGCAATATACTCTTGAAGTGCAAGCTTATGAGAATAATATTTCATCTCCAGCGCGTAGTATTTTGATTTATATTGCTTCACCTTGGTATCTTACTCCATGGGCATGGACTACCTATTGTGCTGGGATTATTTTGACTATCATTGGGCTTGTATGTGTATATCTTCGTCATGAAAACCATAAAAAAAGAGATGAGATTAATGAAGAAAAAATTCGTTTTTTTATTAATATAGCTCATGAAATACGTTCTCCATTAACATTAATTATTAATCCGTTAAATGAACTGCTTAAGAAAAGTACAGATTCTGATATATTAAGAACGTTGAGAATGATGGAGCAGAATACTAATCGTATTATGAATTTAATAAATCAACTTCTTGATATCCGGCGTATTGATCAAGGACAAATGAAAATAAAATGTAGAGAAATAGATCTAGTTAGTTTTATTGATGAGATTTATAAAATATTCAATTATCAAGCGGCTAAACGAAATATAAGTTTAATTTTCACTCATTCATCAGAAAAACTTCTAGTTTGGATTGATGTAAAGAATTTCGACAAAGTAATTATTAATTTATTATCAAATGCATTTAAATATACACCTGATGGTGGAGAAATAGAGATAGTGCTTACTGAGGTGGAAGATCGGAAGAAAGATGCGTCATTAAAGAGTTATGCTGAAATTTGTGTACGAGATACAGGTAAAGGTCTTAATAAAAAAGATATAGAAAGAATATTTGAACGTTTTTATCAGTCGCCTTCCGACTCAATTCGTAATATAGGCTTTGGAATAGGATTGAATTTGACTAAAATGTTAGTTGAGCTTCATCATGGTACTATTAAAGCTGACAATCGCTCTGACAAGCCGGGAAGCTGTTTTACTATACAAATTCCGTTGGGAAATGGCTTTTTAGCCCAAGAAGAACGGGAAGAAATAGCAGAAGAAAGAACCCCTATTCATGATATTTCTATGGAAGAATGGGAAATGGAAACAAAGAGTATTATATCTAACAAGAAAAGCAAGTATCGAATCCTTCTTGTAGATGACGATACTGTTTTGTGTGGATATTTGCAAGATAAATTGGGAGATATCTACAAGATCACTGTCTGCCATAACGGACAAGAGGCACTTCAAATTGCAATGAGCTCAACCTTTGATTTGGTTATCTCAGATATTGTTATGCCCATAATGAATGGATTTGAATTATTACATAAAATTAAGCGAACGCCACAGATAGGATATTTGCCTGTTATTTTACTGACATCACAAACTGAACTAGAGAATAAAATTAAAGGTTACAAAGAAAGAGCAGATGCTTTTCTTCCTAAACCTTTCAACATCGATGAGTTAATCATACTTTGTACTAATTTAATTGAAAATCGTATTCTTATAAAAAGTAGATATAATAATCTGGAAAAAGACATAAAACCTATTGATATTAAAGCCAATGATGAATTATTCCTTGAGCGTCTCGTGAAAGTCATTAATGAGAATTTATCAGATGTTGATTTTACTATTGAAAACTTGGCAGAGGAAATAGGGATAAGTCGGGTACAACTTCATCGTAAATTAAAGGATCTTATGGGTGTATCGACCAGTGAATTCATACGTAACTTACGATTAAAACAAGCAACTATTTTGTTAAAAGAAAATAAAGTAAATATATCTCAGATTGCTTATGCTGTAGGTTTCTCAAACCCGATTTTATTTTCTTCAGCGTTCAAGAAAACATATGGATGTACTCCTAAAGAGTATAGAGAGCGGAATATGTAACAAAGTAGGATGTAAAATGTAACACCTGTTTACAAATAAATAAGTAACATGTAACAATAATCTATAACGTTTCATAGCTGTATAATTACTTTTGGAAGGTAATTCTAAAATTTAATTAGTTATGAAAAATGCTTTTAATTTTAAGTCATGGATAGTTCTGACTATTCTGCTGACGTATTCGTTGGGAACATGGGCTCAATCCATTACGTTAAAAGGGGTCGTAAAAGACGATTTTGGCGAAAGTATCATCGGAGCCAGTGTTTTGCAAAAAGGAACAACGAATGGTACAGTTACCGATTTAAATGGTAGTTTTACCTTAACTGTACTAGGTAAAGATGCTGTATTATCTATTTCATTCTTAGGTTATCTTACGCAAGAAATAACTGTGGGCAACCAAACGCACTTCAATATCCTTCTAAAAGAAGATACACAAAAGCTGGATGAAGTAATTGTTATTGGTTATGGTACAGCAAAAAAAAGTGATTTGACAGGGGCTGTTACTCGTGCTGATATGGGTGTGTTGGAGAAATCACCTAATGTAAATGTGTTGCAAGGCTTGAAGGGGGTTGTTCCAGGGCTAAATATCGGTATAGCAACAAAAGCAGGAGATTCACCTACTGTATCTATTCGCGGTCGTAACTCAATTTCCGGTTCTACTGAACCATTAGTAGTATTGGATGGGGTCATTTATCGTGGTAATATTTCCGATATTAACCCGAGTGATATTGCAGCTATTGACGTATTAAAGGATGCTAGTAGTACAGCAATTTATGGTTCACAAGCAGCTAATGGTGTATTAATGATTACGACTAAAACAGCTAAAAATGTTTCTAAGCCTATTATTGAATATAGTGGTTCGTTTACTTTACAGGGATTGATTAATAATGATATGAAACGCCTTGACCGGGACGGCTTTGCCACTCAAGTAGCTGATATTAAATTAGCCGAGAGTCGCATGGGGGCTGATATGTTACAGCGTAATCCAGATTTTAATCCTGCTACTTATTTTAAAGATGGAGAAGTGATTACTGGTTATAATAATGGTGTGAATACCGATTGGTGGGATTTATTAACAGAGGATATGCCATATATTCAGAATCATAATATTAGCATTCGTGGAAAAACAGAAAAGAATAGCTATTTTGTTTCTTTTGGATTTACTGACCAACAAAATTTGGTTGTTAACGATACGTACAAACGTTATAATGTACGTATGAACTTAGATAGTAAAATAACAGATTGGCTGAAGGTTGGAACTTCTTCCTATTTTAATGTAAGTGATTTTTCTGGTGTTAATACTTCTTTTAGTAGTTTGTTTAGTATTCCGGCTTCTGCCACTCCATATGAGGAAGACGGTAATACTTTGAAAATACAGCCTTTGGTAAGTACTGTAAATCCTTTATTGACAATGAATAACCCAAATAAAGATATACGTTATAATTTGTCTGGTAATGTATATGCTGATGTTAGTATTCCTTGGGTAAAAGGATTGAGCTACCGTATCAATTATGCTAATAACTGGACTATTTATAATTATTATAATTTTGATCCGTATGGTAATACATTATTGGGGCAAGCAGAGAAGAAACATACAAACCAGAACGAATGGACATTAGATAATATTATTACCTACCAAAATACGTTCGGGAAGCATTCTGTTAATGCTACATTTGTATATGGTGTTGAAAAACGTGCATACGAGTCAACTGATGCCATTGCCAAAACATTTAATGACAAAACTTTGGGCTATAATAATATGGCAATGGGACAAGCTGATTTAAATACGATTAACTCAAATGCTTGGGAGGAAAGCAGTTTATATAATATGTTACGTATAGTTTACACGTACAATGATCGTTATATTTTTACTGGAACTATTCGTCGGGATGGTTTTTCAGGTTTTAGTAGTGGTAATAAGTTTGGCTGTTTTCCTTCGGTAGCGGCAGCATGGAGACTTTCAGAGGAATCTTTTATTAAAGATAACATTAAATGGATTGATAATTTGAAGTTACGTCTGTCTTATGGTACTAGCGGGAATAGGACTAGTGGTCGCTATGCTACTATGGCACAAATGCAAAATACTAACACGTCCTATAATAGTGCAGGTTATGTATATGGTGATGGTTCAACAGGTGGTTTGATGCAACTGATGAAAACCTTACCGAATCCTGACTTGAAATGGGAAACAACTAAATCAGTCAACTTAGGTCTTGATTTCAGTGTATTAGGCGGACGCGTGTTTGGTAACTATGAATTTTATGTATCTAAAACCAGCGATTTGATATACGATGTTGAGATTCCTCATATGAATGGTATGGTTACTAATAGTATTCCTACCAATATCGGTAAGTTGCGCAATATTGGACATGAATTTAGTATTACAGGTATTCCTATTGTTAACAAGGACTTTCAATGGACTATTACCGCTAACTTCTCACTAAATAAAAATAAAGTGGAGAGTATATTGGGTATTGATGCCAATAAAGATGGTAGAGAAGATGATTTGATAGCAAGTAATATTTTTATTGGTGAACCTTTAGATCCGGTTTACGATTATAATATTATCGGTATGTGGCAAGTGGAGGATTATAATAAGGGTATTATTCCTGATGGCTTTTTATATGGTACTTACAAAATAGAAGATGTCAATCATGACAATGAATACACTGCAGAAAAAGATCGGAAAATTCTTGGCTATAAGGACCCTTTGTACCGTTTTAGTATCCAAAACAACTTTGCTTATAAAGACTTTGAACTGAATGTTTTTATAAATTCCGTACAGGGAGGTAAAAATTACTATTTAGGACAACCAGCTGGAGATTTAGCTATTCCGGATCATTTGTTGAGCAGTAGTTTTATGAAGTTTGATTATTGGACACCGGAAAATCCGAATGCCCGATATCGTCAATTGGGATTTTATACAAACTCATTGGGGCAAGGATTTTCACCTTATATCTCACGTAGCTTTGTTCGTTTGCAGGAATTATCTTTAGCATATAATCTGCCTAAAAAGTTCTTAAATAAGATTCATGTAAATCGTGCGAAAGTGTTTATCAGTGCATCTAACCTTTTTACTATAACAGGTTGGGATGGATGGGATCCGGAAGCTGGACAAGGTATTAGCTATGATTTGGATGGAGGTTATCCTACTATGAAGAGTTATACGCTGGGATTAAACTTTGAATTTTAATAAATAAAATACGTATCACAATGAAAACTTTGAAATATATATTTGCGGCTGCAACATTATCATGTTTAGGTACAGCTTGTAATGAAAGTAGTTGGCTGAGGGAGACCCCTTATGATTTCTATACACCGGAAAACTCCTATAACACAACTTCTCAATTTCAACAAGCGTTAAATTATATGTATGACCAAGTGCGTGGAATGCATTGGAAGCTAGGTGATCAACATATGGCTTTAATTTGTAGTGATCTTGCTTCTGGAGGAACCGATACTAATCCTGTTGCTAAATTTAATGATTACAAAACATTTATCACTCCCTATACTTATGTGGCTAGTTCGTTTTGGGATATAGCTTATGCAGTCATAGCTAATGCTAATACTATTATCAATCGTATTGATTTGGAGAATGAAACAGGTGAAGCAGACAAAAAAGTAATTAAAGGGCAAGCTCTCTTTTTTCGGGCTTATTTTTACAATTTCTTAGCTAACCTGTATGGTGGTGTTCCCTTGGTGTTAGAAGAGGCCACAGAACCGCGTAAAGATTATGTTCGAGCAACGCGTGGAGATACGTACGATCGAGCACGTCAGGATTTGGAAGATGCCATTAAATTGCTAAATGATATTACGAAGGCAAAGGAAGGTGAAGTGAATATTCAGGCAGCTCAACACTTGCTGGCTGAAGTTTATATCTCTCTCGGAAATTATCCAAAAGCTATTGAAGCTGCTACAGCTGTTATTACTCACCAAAGTATGGGATTGATGAAAACACGATTTGGCTCTCGTAAGGAAGAGACGGGCGATCCTTATTGGGATTTATTTCAGTTAAATAACCAAAATCGCTCAAGTGGTAATACTGAAACTATTTGGGCTTTGCAATATGAATATAAAAATTCTGGCTCTCCGTATAGTAATGAAATGCCACGTTGGTTGCTCCCTTATTATGAGGGTTTGAATGTGCCAGGCAAAGAAGGTAAAAATGTAAAAGCGTTTACTCTCAATACAATGGAAAAGGGGGGGAGAGGTATTGGAACCATTCGCCCTACCGACCATTTTCTCAAAGAAATCTGGGAAACAGGAGATATTCGTAATTCTGAACTTATGATTATACGAGATTCTCGGGTTGATAACCCTGAAGCAAAAGATTTTGGAAAATGGGTTATGGCTGATGGATTATATGATGGTTTTAATAAGGAGCAGCAAACTCGTCAATTCTATCCGTTTATTATGAAATTCAGTCAAGTGGGAACTTTAGAGGAAGATAACTATCAAAAAAATGGTGATGGTACGTACAAAACTACAGCATTGGGTGAACATGGGATAGTATATGCTTGGGGAAGTTTAAGTGCTAATACTTCTATGAAAGATGAATATATGTATCGTTTGGCAGGAACTTATCTTCTGAGGGCGGAGGCTTATTTTTGGAATAATGAGCCCAAGAAAGCTATGGAGGACTTGAATGAACTTAGAAGTCGTGCACAGACTCGCCAGATCACTGATCCAGGTGAGGTTACACTTGATTTTATTTTGGATGAGCAAATGCGTGAACTATATTTTGAGGATTTTCGTGTACCTACTTTGTGTCGTCTAGGTAAGATGGTGGAACGTTCCAGGAAATATAATCCATTTGGAATGAACGTAGGTGATCATCAAAACCTCTTTCCTATTCCATATAGCGAAATAGAAAAAAATATATTTGGTAAAATAGATCAGAATCCACAATATGAAGGATTTTAGAAATATATGTAATTTCTTTAATCTTTGATAGTGCTTCATGATGCAAGAAGCTATGTCTGCCTAAATATCAAACTCTAAAAAACATTATAACAAGTATTGTTATGAAGAAATTATTATTATTGTGTTATTTTGCAATAACGGGAATTATCGGGATATTTGCTCAGGGAGAAAGTCGGTTGAAAGATAACTTTGACTTCGATTGGAAATTCTCATTAACTGATAGCCATCAGTATGCCGATCCGACATACAATGACCAGTCTTGGGAAAATATTCAGTTACCGCATGATTGGAGTATTAAATTAAATTTTGCCCCGTCGGTTAGTGGCTCGGCGGCCCATTTACCTGGTGGTATCGGCTGGTATCGTAAAGCATTTATTGTACCAGTTTCTTATAGAAATAAATCTGTATCAATTTTATTTGATGGTATTTTTCATCAAAGTGATGTTTATATTAATGGTAAGCATTTAGGATTCCGTCCGTATGGGTTTTGTAGTATCGAGTACGATTTGACTCCGTATCTAAAGTATGGCGAAAAGAATATCATTTCTGTTCGCGTTGATCGCTCGGGAAAAGATAATATTGCTCGTTGGTACACGGGGTCAGGTATTTATCGTCATGCGTGGTTGATTGTAACTAATCCTATGCATGTAATTAATAATGGTACTTATATTACTACACCCGAAATCAGTACCAAACAGGCAAGTGTAGATGTTGTGACGAGTGTTACTAATTACTCTTCTCAAGCAGAAACCGCTACGCTTTTGCAATATATTCTGAATGAGGAAGGAAAAATTGTTGCTAAAAGTGATAACCAAAAAGTAACAATTCAGTCTAAAGATACAGTTAATATTGCGCAGCAATTAGCATTGGAGTTTCCGGTACTGTGGTCAATTGACAATCCGTTTATGTATACTATGAAAACCGTAGTGAAAATTGGACGAAAAACGGTTGATGAGTATTGTACCCCTTTTGGAGTACGTACAGTAGAGTTTACAGCTGATAGGGGTTTTCTTTTGAACGGTCAGCAAACCAAGCTTAAAGGTTTGTGTTTGCATCAGGATGCTGGCGCATTAGGGACGGCTGTGCCTGACCGAAGTAGTGAACGGCGTTTGGAGATTTTAAAAGAATATGGTTGTAATGCCATCCGCTGTGCACACAATCAGCCCTCACCGGAATTTCTGGATATGTGTGACCGTATGGGATTTATTGTGATTGATGAGGCATTCGATAAGTGGAAATCTGGATATTATGCAAAATATTTTGATGAATGGTGGCAAAGAGATCTGGAAGACATGCTATTACGTGACCGCAATCATCCATCGGTAGTTTTGTGGAGTATCGGAAATGAATTGCAGGAGGCATGGGAAAGTTCTGATGAAGGGGTGGAGCGTGCCAAAATGTTGCAAGATTTTGTTCACCGGAAAGAACCGAGCCGTATGGTAATTCTTTCAGCACAAAATAACCATCAGGAGAAATTCTCTGGTGTAACAGACGTTATCGGGTATAATTATTTGGAAGCGCGCATGTTGAGTGACCATAAGAAGTTTCCGGAGCGCCGTTTTATGATTACTGAAGAGTTGCCTTATTACAGTGGTGAAGAGGGAAATATTCGTAGCTATACTCCGTATAATCCGTGGAATATCATTGCTGAAAACGAATTTGTTGCCGGTGGATTTATTTGGTCGGGAGTAGATTACTTGGGTGAAGCAGCTAGTAGAGAGAGTCATGGATGGCCGAATGGATTGTTTGATGTTTGTATGTTTGAAAAACCTCGTGCAGCTTATCATCGTGCCATGTGGAACAACAAACCATTGGTGAGTATTGCTTTTCTAGACCCTTCTCTTGATATTGATCATGGAAGAGATTTGTGGCAATGGCCTAAGATGGCCTCACATTGGAATTTACCGAGAACGTATGTAGGACAGGTCATCCAAGTATGTACAATTACTAACTGTGAAGAAGTTGAAATGTTTATGAATGGTAAATCCATGGGGAAACAAAAGGTAGCTGACTTTACAAACAATACTATTATGTGGAACATTCCTTATCGTCCGGGAACATTGGAAGCAAAGGGATATAATGGCGGGAAAGAGGTGGCAATTTCTAAACTTACTACATCGAAAGATACAGATCACCTGACTTTAACACCCGATCGGACAATGCTTAAAGCTGATGGGCAGGATTTGTCGCATATCGCTATTCAGCTGTACGATAAAGATGGAAATCCGGTACAGACAGATGATAAAGAACTGACTGTTACAGTGGAGGGTGCTGGAAAATTTTTGGGTATTGATAACGGGGATTTGAGACGCCAGCATTCATTTAGCGGAAATACATTGAAAACCTATTTCGGTAAAGCACTGGTTGTGGTGCAATCGTTGCGTAAAGTTGGTACAATGATAGTAAGTGTGAAACTGGAAGGAAAAGAAATTCCTTACACAGTTACCATTCAGTCCAACTGATAGAAATCAAATAAATCATTAAAAGAGTGTATCTGCAAAGGTACACTCTTTTAATATCATATACGTGTCTTGTTTATAGAAAGAGAGTATTAAATGTATACGAAATATATCAGACTGCCTTTACTCGGGTAATTTAGGTAATAGGCTTACTTAGACTAACATTTATTCAGTTTCTTTTTGGGGTGAGATAGCCAGAATTGCTTTCATTTGTGCAATGTCCGAGAGAACCTCCCCTTGCATTAGGTATTTCTCTTTTTGTTGGCAGACAGTGGTATAGATTTCTTTAGCTTTGGTATAATCCTTTTCCCGATAAAGTGCTAAGGCGCAAAGTATCCGTTGCTTGGATGACATTACATTCTTGTACTGGTTGATGTATTCCTTTAGCTCATCGGTATATGCTTTTTCAGCCTGTTCCATCCGTCCGGTTACCAATGACATGAATAACAATTCGCATTTTACTTCACATATCAAAAGGCCGCCTACCTCTTTCTCGTGCTGTGCTACTTCCTGCAGTGCTTCGTATGCTTCTTCCCATTTCTTTTGGTCTTGCAGGCGGGCAATGTGTATCAATAATGTGGCAACTTGCAAGGTATCTTTGTATTGAATGCCTTCTGGTGGTCGAAACCATTCTTCGGACATATCTTTGGGGCGCATACCTTCTTGCACCAGGGCATTGATACGTAGCTGGGTGATTAGTGCCTGTTTACTTTTCTTGTTTTTGAGAAGTAAGCGTATATTGCCAGCATCATTGCAGATACCGTTTATCCTCATGGGGATACCGTTCATCATTACCATTATCAGACCTATGATAGTAACCAAGGTGAGTCCGAACTTTGGAAAAAAGGGCATTCCGTTTATGGTAATTAGAAGAGAAAGGGCAATGATGCTAGTCAATAGATTGGTAAGTACACCACCTAGATTGTATAGGATGGTTGGCACTCTTTCCAGAGGTTTTTCGGGGGGGACAAGCAGGCATTGTCCGCCTGTACCGGCAATGCTAAAACGTTTGATGCATAGTTTGTTGTCCTTCCGGATAAAAGTAAGGTTGAAGATGCGAAAAGATACGAAACGATAGCCGGTGGCCAATCCGAAGACTAAATGACCACCTTCATGCAGAATGACTTGTAGGAAAAGAGCCAACAGTAAAAGTAGTATAGACATCAGAAATATGCCTACTATTTCCCAACAGCTGATTGTGGTAAACCTATTAGCTAAGTTGTCGAATGATTCTCCGAAAAACAAGAGCTTTGCTCCCGTTACCCCACCAAAACCGATGCATGCTCCACCAAGAAATCCTCCTATAAACTTGAATGCCTTTTTCATATTGTTCTTTAATGAATGATAGTCTTTGTCACCAAAGGTAAGAATTTTTATACCTTATTATCTAAAGAATCAGTTTTTTCTTTAGAGGAAAGGCATAGAAAAGGTGCTTTTGATGTATTGTAGATTGTTCTTGCAGTAGCACAGTCTTTTTTGTAAAGAGGTGATATGCTTGATAGTATTTTCAATTTTAGATTTATCCATAATGTCATAGAATTTGTAAAGTGTATAAACAGAAAAAGTGCATCAACTTAATGATGTCCTTTCCAGTACAATTTACCGGCGTATTTCGTTTATTATTGATTATCAGCACTTCTCGGAAGCTGTGTGCAAATTGTGTGCAATGAACTTTTGTGTGCAAAGAAAAAGCCACTACAAATCTCTTTGTAACGGCTTGATTTCCTTTTTTTATGCTTTGTGGACCAGCCTGGGCTTGAACCAGGGACCTCCAGATTATGAGGCTCTAAATTCCATCCTATTAAATAACAATATGTCAACGCATTAATAATCTCATTGGAAGTTTATCAGTCAACAATTAGTCAACGGCTAAACCTACGGTACAAAGTTAAATATTAATTTCCTACATTCCTAAGAATTGGGGTATTAGTATGCAGAATTATAGTGCTACAACATTTGTAGTGGTGCAATGAAAAGAAAACAGCATAAGAGTTTCCTCAAATGCTGTTCCGTTCAAGTAGATTCGGTAATTAATTAATCTTCTTGTATGTGGTCGTAGTAATATCATCCAATTCCAAGCCACCGTCATCCGTATTGTCCCAATCCTCAAAGGCAAGTACCAATTTAGTAGCTGTAAGCTCATTGACAGTAAGGACATCAGAATAACCATCATTGTAAGAGATAGTCAGTTTATTGTCTTTCAAAGACCAGCGACTTGTTTCTGTATATCCACCTTCAACGCGGCTCTCTATGCAAGTACCGTCAGTTTTGAACTCTAATAGGGCATTGGTATATGCTTCATCAGAGGTAACAACTTCCTTGCCATTCTCCACCTTGTGAATCTTCTCCCAAGTAGATTGCCATTTGCCTATAAGGTTGGCTTGTTCAATTACTGTTTCATCTTCATCATCACTGCAAGCTGTAAAGTTTACAGCAAACATGACCATTAATAAGGTCATTCCAAATAATCTAAATGTTCTCATTTTGAATTAAAGTATTTATTGTGAATAAAAATATATTCTGCAATTTGCCTAAACACATCACCTGCCATCAATCCACCGCTTGCAGGTAGTCCCTCTTTATGAATAGAAACGATAATAGAATATTGGGGAGCATTGGCAGGGAAGTAACCACAGAACTCTACAATATAGCTCCCATCTTCAAGTTGTACTGTTCCTGTCTTACCTGCTACTTGTACTTTGCTGGATTTGGCAGGTTGTCCTAAACCATCTGTTACCACATATTCTAATGCCTGTTTCAGACTCTCAATATTAGCTTGGTTGGCTATCTGTGGATTGATAACCATTGTGCTGCCTTTATAAAGTTGTGGCTGTACCATCTTTCCACTATTAGCAATCGCATTATAAAAGGTTAGCATTTGTATAGGAGTAATAGTCTGATTATATCCAATGCAGAACCATGCAAAAGCCGTATTACTCCAACCGCTGTCTTTGGGAGTAACAAAGTATGCAGTTTTCAGATTAGCTATTCCTGCAATGCTGTCTGGCTTACCATAGCTCATTTTATCCAACAGATTGAAGTATGCTTGCGCATCGTTACCAAATACTTTCTCCATAGTCTTGTAAATGGCAATATTGGAACTTGAAGCCAAGCCTTGCTTGATGGAAATTTCACCATAGCCACCTCTATGCCAATTATGGTCTTTCAACTCTCTATCATGCACTTGATATATTCCTTCTCCTGTATCAACCTTGTCAGATAGTTTCACCTCTCCTGTTTCTAATGCAGCCAATATGGATATGGGCTGTATCAATGCTGATTCATGTGCTTGGGAGAAGTTCTCATAAGGTTGGTAGTCTGTATTGTCTTTCCTTTCAAGCTCCACCATAGCCTTTATATGCCCTGTCTGAACTTCCATAACGATAGCTTGCCCAGATAAGGCATTGAGTTCAGATAGTTTGTTCTCTAAGATAGAGGTAGCTTTAACTTGTAAAGTACTGTCTATAGTAGAATTTGACTTTACTTTATGATGGTTGGATTGGCATGAGAAAAGGCTTATGCACAAGATACCTATTAATAATATATGTGTTCTCATAATTATTGTAATTTAGGAGTATTGAAGCAATAGATTACATCATTCTTCTTGTCGGAACATTCAAAGGTGTAATCTTCTTGAAAGACTGCAATTCTTATAGGTAATGGGATTCCTAATTGTTTATCTCCAACTGCTATAACAGAAGCTGCATTATTACTATATATAGCGATTGTCAAGGTTGCTTGGTTGGTATATTTAAGATATTGATTAGGAAATATGCCTACAATTCTTGCGACTTTGGCTGTCACAGTAAATGTACTGACTATTTTAACGTCCTTTTGAAATGCAAAAGTTGCGTCTTTATAAGTCGTTGTACTATATAAATATTCATTGCAGCAATAGCCTTTAGTGCATAATGTAATTAATATGCCTGCTGCTAAAAGTTTTAATGTTTCCATTGTAGAATATTTTAGTTATTATAATTTAATTATTTAATTGATGTGAAGCGCTTTATATTAGTTCTTTGCCGTAATTACAATGCTTTTATTAGTCATTAGCCAATAATTTTCATTTAATCCTATCCAACCTTGTGCGGTTTCAGATTTAGCTTCTTCATATTTCTTAAAGATTGTAAGGTTTACATCTAACTCTTTTTGAGCATTAATGTTGATTACAATGATATTACTGGTTAATGTTTCATTAATGACTGCATCTATTCCATCACCAGAATATTTGTTGTTACCTTTATAGTCAAGAATAAACTCTTTACTCTTATTAGTATCAAGAATCTCAATTCTGATAGATTTGTCATAATATGTAACTCTTACCTTTTGTCCTAATCTTTTCAATCTATATTCCTCTAAATCTTGTTTATTGCAAATAGGAGTTCCATAGTCATAATTCATGTACAGAGGTTTGTAAATATTCTCCTTAAAATGTACATCTGTTATTTCAAATTCGTTATTGTTACTTTTACATCCATAAATGAATATAGAAAGGAATATCACTATTATATGTATTATTGTTTTCATTATAAGTTAAAATTTAATCTTTAAAACTACACATGATAATAACTACAATAAATCCTCCAATGAATAGCCCTGCTGTAAAAACTGAAAATATATCCATATTGTTAAAGTACTGATATAATGTAGTATATAATAACAATGACAATAATTGCCATTATTATAAATGGTAAGTTTTTAATGATTGCAACGCCTAAGAAGCAAATTAAAAACAGTAAGCATATTAGTACCCAAATTAGAAGTAGCCACTCTTTTGCTTTCATATTTATAGACTTATTCTTCCCACCTGCTTCCTACGATGAGCTATAAATAAAAAAGGTGTGGAAGCTATATCTGTCTTATCCTGTTTCTTGGGCTTCTCGCATTGCCTTTGGTACGGATAAAACAATAGCAACCCACACCAGTTTTGACAATATCTAAAAGCCTTATGGATATAAGGTAGGTATATATCAAATGGTGGGGTGCTATTGCTACCATCTTCGTACCATTTTTAAATTTTGCGAGAATCTAAGAAACAGAAGATAATTTCAATAACACCTTTCGTTAAATATGTCCTTCCAACTCCCTAACGCATTAGTTCATTGGAATTGATGCAAAGATAACGAAAGGTTCTAAATTAATGAGCATGGAGTGAGGATAAATAGTAAATCTCCTGCTCTCAAACATACTCTGAATGGGATATTTAAGCAAAGATGCATCTGAACTCTGTAAATCCATGTGGGTATCAAATTCACTTCTTCCCATATAAGAACTAAATTCAGAATATTCTTACCTGCCTTGAATTATCATCTTTAAGTTGGTATATTGTTGGATATTCAAGAAGTGCTACCTGTGACATGGGTTATAAGAGTTGAGATAGTTCTAAAGTTCGTAAACTTATGGAATTGACTTACTTCTATAAGGCTGAAATGCCAAACTACCAAGATTGGACTTTAGATGTGTCTAAGCTCAATATATTATGAAATTGGGACAGAACTGTTCAGACCATTATAAAGATGAATCTTAATAATCCTGTCCCAATTAATCAGAAGCTCAAACAGTCATAAGTCTGTAAGATTTCCTCCTGCCTCAATCCCAAGTATCTTTTAGTAATGGCAACAGAACTATGGTTGAACAGTTCCATGAGCTTTACTAAGGCAAGTTCAGCATTATCACTGTTCATATTATAGACCTGCCTGCCAAAAGTCTTTCTAAGTGAATGGCAACTAAAGTTCTTAATCTTTAGCCTGTACTTCTTCTTCACCTCTTTAAGAATGATGTTAATTCTCTGAATTGTGAAGATAGTGCCTTTTTGACTTACCAAGATAGGTGCATTAATTCCAACAGGATTTATATGCTCGTAGCACTCCTTAATATGTTCCTGTAATTGGGGATTCAGTCTGATAGTCCTTACCTTGCTTGTCTTTTTCTCAATTACTGTAAACTCGTCAGCACCTAATATCTGCTTCCACCTTAGAGATAGAATATCAGATATTCTTAATCCTGTGAAGCATCCCAAAGCTATAAGAAGTGAGATTTTATAATTCTCGTCTTTGGCTAACTTCCTTATGAGGTTCATTGCATCAGACCAAACAAGATAGTCTGCCGTTGTGCTTGAATATTTAAGTGACATAATGTTCTGTTTTATAATGAAATGAATAGAAGTGAATATTAATTCTGAGTTGGATTTACTAACTCACTGATTACTAAAGGAACATTCACTAATAGCAGAAGTGAATATGATAAGGACACCCAACTTAAAAATTGAGTGTCCTTTACCTTATTATAATTCTCCTTCGTCTGCGAAGCTGTAATATCCTGCATCTGTAAGTATAAGGTGGTCTAAAACTGATATTCTCATAAGCCTTGCAGCTTCCTTGACCTGCTTAGTAATCTCCATATCCTGCCTACTTGGTTTCATGCTACCGCTTGGATGGTTATGTGCAAGAACAAGAGCCACTGAATTGGTAAGTAATGCAGCTTGCAGAATTATTCTTACATCTACGGTTGTGTCTGTTATTCCTCCCTCTGAAATAAGGGTATATCCCAAGACTTGGCTGGCTTGGTTGAGGAATAAGACCTTGAAATATTCCTTGTAACAGATTGTACCCTTCTTATATGTAGGAAGCAAATATTTATAAGCATCCTCTGAACTGACTACCTTATATATATTCTTGAATTTGGGTTTGTAGGATAGTCCCACTTCACCCACAGTATAATCTATATTCATATTGTTGCTAATTGTTAGAGTGTATAAACAGAAAAGGACACCTAACTTAATAGATGTCCTTTCAATTAATAGTATGTATGAGTTAGTTTACTTCTTAGAGTAATGGTACTTCATGGAGAATATATGCACTTCTATCTTATCATCGTTTACAGAGTAAACAAGACGATGTTCTGCGGTGATTCTCCTTGACCATTTACCAGTCAATTCATATTTTAGTGCTTCTGGCTTCCCAATCCCAGTATAAGGATGTTCTGCAATATCGTTCAGTAAAGCTGTAATCTTATTCAGAATAATCTTATTGCCACTCTGTGAGAAGTATAGATATTCCTTCCGTGCTTGGTCAGATAATATTATTCTGTACATGATGCTCGCTTTAAGAAGTCTTCTATGCTCTCTCCATCTTTCTGTGCCATATAATTGCCATTTTTTATATCTTCCTCACCTTGACGTATGGCTTCCATCGTTTCAGGTGACGACATTATATATTCCGTTTCCTTTAATGAGTTGTATTCATCAAGGGAAATCATCACTACTCCTTTACCATTACCACGATTAACGATTACAGTATCATAGTCATCAATCACTGAATCAATGTAACCTTTAAGGTTCGCTCTCAAATCTGTATAGTTAGCTGTTCTCATATGTCCTCCTTCTATTTAATGCAAATATATGTACTTATATGCGTACTTGCAAATTTAATTAGTTAATTATTAGATATAAAGAAAGGACAACTAACTTAATAGCTGCCCTTTCCTCTCTCAATCAACAATCCACTTAGCCCAAGAACCAAGCGTATTCACTATCTCCTAATTTGGCACGTTGTATGCCTTGTACAAACTCTGTGCAGTTAAGATTCCTCTCCAAGAAGTTATCTATGTAACTTGACTTCACAGAACCATTGAGCAAGTTAAGTAACTGCCAACCTGTAATGCTGTCCCCTGTACTCTTGAAGTTTGCATCAGAAACGAATGCTCTGCAAGCTGCATTAATCTGACTGTCCCCCAACAATAGACGAGGTAAGCGTTTCTGCTGGTTGGGTGTAAGAGCTTGATATAATCTCATCCTGCCTATTATTTGGCAGAACTCGCTTGTGGAGATTGACATTTGCCCAAGTGCCCTTAACAGATGCAAGTCTTTAGATGGGTTGTAAGCATGGAACAGATTCAATGCTGCTGCATATAGTTCCTGTACGCTTAGGACTTCTATCTTATCCTGTAAGCCGTCAGTAGTAAGCATAAGATTACTGCAAACTCTATTCCTAAATCCTATGAAGA
>OHAB01000397.1_pt1 | contig 42331 bp, 30 predicted proteins | sample 1577031 | NCBI WGS metagenome assembly OHAB01 (sample SAMEA3541477, study PRJEB24748) | human gut metagenome | biome: human gut; feature: human-associated habitat; material: faeces | place: China | collected 2012 | reverse complement strand
CTACACCAAAATTGTACACAAAAATACGATTAACTCTGATATTACAAAAACTTTTTATGAGAAAATGTTCTTTTTAGCCTAAATTAGCCGTGAACGGAGGGGAAAGTAGAGTATTGCATAGGAAGTAAGTGCCGACTGCTTTTATAATATAAGGTATATATAAAAGGGGGTTCAATCCTTTCATATTCTGTTTTCAGTCTTTCCATATTTTGTTCCTTCTCTCTATTTACAGCTCAAACCGGCTCTTTTAATAGCATTTTGAACAATTTTTGTCCTTTATTGATTTGTCATTTTCCTTCTTTGCTGATAAATACCAGTATGTTTGCGTACCGAACTAACGGACTCATATTATAAACATAAATATTTGTATTATCTAACCATGAAAAAGTATTATTTACTATCTCTTGTGGCAGCTTCTTTGATGGGAGCAACTTGTATTCAATGTACTTCTCCGAAACAGAAAAGTAGTGAGAATGCTCTTCCGCAGAAGAGCGAATTGTTTGCAAATTTACCGGATTGTTGTCCGACACCGGACGGAATGGCTATCGCTCCTAATGGAGATTTGATTCTGGCCTGTCCGAATTTTGCAGATATCACACAGCCTGCTTGTCTGATGCGCATCACTAAAAATGGCGAGATTACGAAATGGATGGATGTTCCGGTATTGGAAGAAACTGGCTGGGCTTCTCCGATGGGAATTGCCTTTAATGAAGAGGGTGATCTGTTTATTTGCGACAATCAAGGTTGGAGTGGAGCAGAGAAAGCACAGAATAAAGGACGTGTTCTTCGTCTGAAGTTTGAAAACGACCAATTAAAAGAAACAATCACTGTGGCATCCGGTATGGAGCATCCTAACGGCCTGCGTATCCGCAACGGGAAACTGTACGTCACTCAGAGTTCATTATCGCAGATAAAAGATCCTTCGGGATTGTTGGTCAGCGGGGTGTATTGCTTTGATATGAATGACCGTGATGTGGCAGTGACTAATACATTAGAAGATAAAAACCTTATTACCACCGTTATCACAAAGAACCCAGAAGTACAATACGGACTGGATGGAATTGTTTTCAACGAAGCGGGCGACCTCTTTGTTGGAAATTTCGGTGATGGTGCTGTTCACCGCATAAAGATGGATGTGGAAGGGAATGTACTTAGTAATGATGTATGGGCAAAAGATACCACCCAGTTACGTACCACGGACGGAATGTGTATAGACGATAAAGGTAATATCTGGGTAGCGGATTTCTCGGCGAATGCAGTTGCACGCATTGATAAAGACGGAAAAATTCAGCGTATTGCTCAAAGCCCTGACTGCGATGGCAGTGACGGAGGTCTGGATCAGCCGGGCGAACCTATCGTATGGAACGGACAGGTGATTGTATCCTGTTTCGACTTGGTGACTGGACCGGATAAGGTAAACACGAAACATGACAAGCCTTTCACATTGGCTAAGTTGTCTTTGGAATAAATAAACAACCCTGAACTACTATTATAAACCTAAAAAACACATTATCAATTATATGAAGCAATATCTATCGACCTTTGCCGGCTCTGCCATCTGTGGCGGATTTGCTTTTGGCATCTGGCCGGAACTTTGGAAGACATACGGTCTGATGGGAGGCTGGTTGGCGGCCACACTGATTATCGGCATTATGTGGTATATGAACCATTATCATGGAGCTATTCTGAATCCTCCGGGAAAAATATGGCTGGATCAGGGCTGGTGTATCGGCTCTGCGGGAATTGCCTGGGGAATTGTCCGCTTTCAAGGCGATATCACCAATTTCTTTTATGCAGTACCTACCTTAATCTGTTGTCTGATAGGAGGTGTCTTGGCAGGAATATTAGTATGGAAAATCCGTTCGTGCGATTGTGCCCGGAAGATAAATTAAGGAGGAAATAACAATGAGCGAATGGTTACAGACCTATAATGAATTTTTCGGCATGTATCATGCCGGAATCATCACATCTATTTTCGGAGCTTTTGCCGTCACCTTTACCGTGTTGATGAGTTGGCCTAAATTAGTAAAGGACTTTGGTCCGATAGGTGGATTTATGGCAGCCGCCCTTATTATCGGAACTTTTTGGGTGGTCAATCACAAACTGCCCGGTTTTGGTTTCTCCACCGGGTTGCTGAATGACGCCGACGGTCTGCCGATGCAATTCTGCCTGATTCATCAGGGAAATCGGGGCAGTGCTCCCTGGGTAGATATGGGATGGGCGATTGCAATGGGCTTCATTCTGGCCGACGTACTTTGCGCACCGAAAGGCACACGTGGCGGATTGCTGAAAGAAGCCTTTCCCCGTTGGCTGGTGATTATCCTGGGCGGTATCGTCGGTGGTATTTTCGTCGGACTTACCGGATACACGAATGCGGCACTCTGATCCTATTAATTGAAAAAGAAAAAGAGATTATGTATATATTAGCACATGACTTGGGTACTAGTGGCAACAAAGCAACCTTGTTCGATGAATCGGGACTACTGATTGCTTCACGTACAGCCGCATACCCTACAGATTACGCTTCCGGCAACCGGGCGGAACAGAATCCGCTCCATTGGTGGAAAGCGATTGTAGATACCACGCAGGCACTTCTCAAACTGGTATCTCCCAATGATATTGCCGGTGTGGCACTTAGCGGACAAATGATGGGTTGTCTTTGTGTGGATAAAAACGGTCACCCGCTTCGTCCTCACATGCTTTATTGCGACCAGCGTTCGCAGAAAGAAGAGACTATTCTTTCCGAAAAGATAGATCCGCTTCATTTCTATGAAATCACGGGACACCGGATCAGCGCTTCCTATTCCATCGAGAAACTGATGTGGGTAAAGAAACACGAACCGGAAATCTTTGCACAGACAGCCAAGATATTGAATGCCAAGGATTATATCAATTTCCGTCTCTGCGGTACTCTAGCCACTGATCCCTCGGATGCTTCGGGTACCAATGCATACGACCTGAACCGTTGGCAATGGAGTGAAGAAATCATAGAAGCTGCCGGACTTGATCTTTCCCTATTCCCGGAAGTCCGTTCATCTATCGACGTGATCGGTGAGGTGACCAACGAAGCTGCCCGTGAAACAGGACTGCTTGCCGGAACACCCGTAATCTGTGGTGGAGGCGACGGTAGTTGTGCCGGAGTAGGCGTCGGCTGTGTGGCTCCGGGTAGCGCATACAACTATCTGGGTTCTTCCTCCTGGGTAGCTCTGACAGTAGAAAAACCGATTGTAGACGAACAACGCCGTACCATGAACTGGGCGCACGTAGTGCCGGGCATGCTGCATCCGTCGGGAACGATGCAGGCGGCAGGTTCTTCCTACAACTGGATGATTAACCAACTCTGCCAGCACGAGCAGGCATTGGCTACTCAACTCGGACGTAGCGTGTTCGAACTGATTGACGAACAGATTCTTTCCTCTCCAATAGGTGCCAATAAACTCCTATTTCTACCTTATATGCTTGGTGAACGTACTCCCCGTTGGAATGTAGACGCCAAAGGAGCATTTATCGGTCTGACGCTGGGGCATACACATGGTGATATGCTACGTGCTGTGATGGAGGGAATTACCCTCAATCTGGGATTTATCGTCAATATCTTCCGCAAACACGTTCCCATCGACCAGGTGACGGTGATTGGAGGATGTGCGCAGAATCCTGTATGGCGCCAGATGATGGCAGACATCTATCAGGCAGAAATCCGTGTACCTAATTATCTGGAAGAGGCAACTTCGATGGGAGCGGCTATTCTGGCAGGTATCGGTGCGGGAGTCTTTAAAGACTTCTCTGTGATAGACCGCTTTGTCCGTATCGAACAGACCGTGCAGCCGATTCAGGAAAACGTGAAGAAGTATGAGGCTTGGATGCCTGTTTTTGATAAAGCTTATCACGCTTTGTGCGATATGTATACTGAAATTGCAAAAACTGAACTAGATTCTATATAAAACCTAATAATCAAATGAAAACAGTAATAGTGCCGGCTCCCGGCAAAATTGAAATACGACAGGTGGAAACTCCTGTAATCAATGCTTATCAGGCATTGGTGAAAACAGAAATGGTTGCTTTGTGTAATGCGACTGACAGTAAACTGATAGCCGGAAAATTCCCCGGAGTGGATACTTATCCATTGGCTTTGGGACATGAGAATGCCGGAATAGTAGTGGCTGTCGGTGAAAAAGTACGTAACTTTAAAGTAGGCGACCGTGCTATTGGTGGTCTTATTTCCGATTTTGGTGCGCAAGGTGTCGATAGCGGCTGGGGTGGTTTCAGCGAATATGTAGTAGTGAATGACTTTGAAGTACTGAAAGAAGAGGGACTAGCTACACCTGAACAGGGATGCTGGGACAGTTTTGAGATTCAGAACACAGTCCCTTCACATGTGCAACCGGAAGAAGCAGTCATCTCTTGTACCTGGCGCGAAGTGTTGGGAGCTTTCAAGGATTTCAATCTGACTCCGGGGAAAAAGGTGATCGTAGTAGGCTCCGGTCCTGTAGGATTGAGCTTTGTGAAGTTGGGTAAATTGTTCGGTCTGGGACAGATTGATATTGTCGATATGCTTCCCGCTAAACTGGAAGTAGCCCGTCGGATGGGAGCAGACAACGGATATACACCCGCCGAAATCAGTACTCCGGAATTTATTGCCGCAGCTAATCGCTCTTATGATGCTGTCATTGATGCGGTAGGACTGGATGTAGTCGTAAATTCCGTATTACCATTAGTGAAGATGGGTGGAGATGTTTGTGTCTATGGCGTCATGACTAAGAATCCAACTTTCGACTTATCGAAAGCTCCTTATAACTTCGACCTGCACATGCATCAATGGCCTACCCGTTCCGAAGAAAAGGCGGCAATGACCACATTGGCACAATGGATTGAAGAGGGCAGACTTTCTGCATCCGACTTTATCACGCATCGCTTTGCGATAGAAGAAATAGAAGAAGCCTTTGCTGCCGTGAAACGGGGTGAAGTATTGAAATGCGTATTGACTTTTTAAGAAACAGCATATTTATAATAACTTGTTAAACGACTCAAAATAATGGAAAAGAAGAATATAAACGAAGTGATTGCAGAATTATCAGTAGAACAGTTGGCAGGTATGATCGACCATACATTCCTGAAACCTTTCGGTGATGCATCGCCTATTGAGAAACTTTGTGCGGAAGCCCGTCAGTATCAGTTTGCGATGGTAGCCATCAATCCTGCGGAAGTAGAAACTTGTGTGAAGTTGCTTGAAGGATCGGGAGTGCGTGTAGGAGCCGCTATCGGTTTTCCATTGGGACAGAACACTGTAGAATGCAAAGCATTTGAAACCCGTGATGCCATTGCTAAAGGTGCTACTGAAATAGATACAGTCATCAATGTTCGTGCTTTACAGAAAGGACAGACTGAAATCGTAAAGAAAGAGATTGAAGACATGGTTTCTATCTGTAAACCTGCCGGTGTGATCTGTAAAGTCATTCTTGAAACTTGCTATCTGACGGATGAAGAGAAAGAAACCGTATGTCGTATAGCTAAAGAAGCCGAAGTGGATTTTGTGAAAACCTCTACCGGATTCGGTACAGCAGGAGCAACAGTGCATGATGTAGCATTGATGCGTCGTGTGGTAGGACCTACTATCGGAGTGAAAGCAGCTGGTGGTATTCGTGATCTGGATTCTGCGTTGGCATTGATTCAGGCGGGTGCTACCCGTATTGGTACATCAAGCGGTATTCAGATTGTAGAATCCTATAAGGAGCTGAAGAAAGGTTTGTGATCGTTCTTTTTTCAGGAAGGTAAATTTAAGGTAAATAAGAAGATAAAATGATAAGATCGAAATTAATGAAGCTGTTGAAGTGTGGGATGGCATGCTGTGTGTTCCTCTCCGTCGTAGCATGGCAGACGAAAGACACTTCCCTTCAGCCTACCGACGCGAAAGGTTTTATCGTCGAGATTCAGAAGAAATACGCGGAAATTCAGGCGATAAGACAGAAAGGTAATCAGGAAGAAACAGAAAACAAGATAAAAGCCGTGCACCGGAGATTGATACGTGTCTATCCGGTTTATTACGACTGGTGGTTACAGGATGGAACAACGGGTGATGTAGACTGGTTTGGCAAGAGTTTCAATGAGGAACTTTCCGTGCGTTTACAGAAACTGAACATCAAAGCTCCCGTGACTAATACTCCGGAAAGCATCGAATCGGCTTTCCTGTCTTATCTGAAAGCGTGCGAACAAAGACGTATCAAGCGTTTGGAAGCCTTCACAGCAGATAAACCGGAGATTGTTTTTACAAAGTACAGAACGTTGCGTCCCTCTTTCTTTGCTTATACCGAAGGGGTGTCGGATGCCCGTGCCGAATGCAACTACATTGCGGGCGGTGCGTTGGCGAAATTGAGGATGAATGGAATTTGGGCGGAAGTAGAGACGCTGTTGACAGATGAACAAGGAGTTGTTCGTGATCCGAATCTCCATTTCGACGGGCAACACTTACTTTTCTCCTGGAAGAAGTCCCGTAAGGAAGACGACTTCCATTTGTATGAAATGGATTTAAAGACACGGGAAATCAAGCAGCTGACTTTCGGAAAAGGACATGCCGACATTGAAGGTATTTACTTGCCCGATGACAATATCCTGTTCAACTCTACCCGTTGCGGAAGTACGGTAGACTGCTGGTTTACGGAAGTCAGCAATATGTATCTCTGCGACAGGGAGGGGCGTTATATGCGTCAGGTTGGGTTCGACCAGGTACATACGGTGACACCTACTTTGTTGGATGACGGTCGGGTAGTCTATACTCGTTGGGATTACAATGACCGTGGCCAGGTATGGGCACAGCCCTTGTTCCAGATGAATCCCGATGGAACAGGACAGGCTGAATATTACGGAATGAACAGCTGGTTCCCGACAACGGTAGCACAGATTCGCCAGATTCCCGGCACTCGTAAGTTGATGGGAGTTTTCATGGGACATCATACTCCTCAACATGGTAAATTGGGTATTATAGATCCTGAAGCCGGACGCGATGAGAATGAAGGTGTTATGTTCGTAGCTCCGGTTCACAAACCGGAGCCGGAACGTATTGACGGTTATGGAAAGTTTACCGATCAGTTTCAGCATCCTTTCCCGTTGAGCGAGACTGAATATTTGGTTTCCTATACTCCGTTGGGTTATTACGTCGGGCATCCGATGGAATTCGGAGTTTACTGGATGAATGCGGACGGAGAACGTGAGTTGTTGGTTTCCGATACGCGTATATCCTGCAATCAGCCGGTGCTGGTTGCTCCCCGTAAACGTCCGTTTCGTCGTTCGTCTTCAGTAGATTATACAAAGAACGAAGGTGTATACTATATGCAGAATATCTACGAGGGCAATGGATTGAAAGGTGTGAAACCGGGAACTATCAAACAGTTGCGTGTGATAGAAATTCGGTTCCGAGCAGCCGGTGTAGGCGAGGTGAATGGTAAAGGAGAAGGAGGAGGAGCTATTATGAGTACTCCAGTAGGAGTGGGTAATGCGGCTTGGGACGTGAAGAGAGTGGTGGGCGTAACGGAAGTGTACCCTGACGGTTCTGCTTTTTTTAAGGTTCCCGCACGTCGACCGCTTTATTTCCAGGCATTGGACGAAAACGGGCGTGTCGTACAAACGATGCGTAGTTGGTCTACTTTGCAACCGAATGAAGTTCAGAGTTGCGTAGGATGCCACGAACATAAGAATACGGTTCCCGTAGCAGGACATCCGGTATCTATGGCCATGAATAAAGGTGTCAAGGCATTGGCTCCGGAAGATGAGATGGGTGAGCGCAATTTCAGTTACCTGAAAGAAATCCAACCTATTTGGGACAGGCATTGTATCTCTTGCCATGATGGAGTGAAGCAACCGATGAGTCTGAAAGGCGAACTGAAGGTTATGGATAAACGGAGCAAAAGAAAGTATACAGACTCGTACCTGAGCCTGACGCATGTAACTTTGAATAAAGGTGGAGATGCGTGGAAGGGGGATCCGAATCATCCGGAAGTAAACTGGATCAGTGCTTTGTCCGAACCTACATTGCTGCCCCCTTATTTTGCAGGTTCTAACACGAGTAATTTGATTAAACGTCTGGAAAGCGGACATGGAGGTACTAAGTTGACTCCGCAGGAAATACGAAAAGTGGCTCTTTGGATTGACTTGCTTGTTCCTTTTATCGGAGACTACCGCGAAGCGAACAACTGGTCGCAAAAGGATTTCGACTTCTACAACTATTATGATAAGAAGCGGGAAGCAGCCCGTGCGGAAGATCAGGAGAATATTCGTCAATACATTCAATCCCTTCAAACTAAACAAGAGAAAAAATGAAAAAGAAGATATTGATACCTGTTGGTATGGCTGCTCTGTTTCTTTGTGCGTCTTGGCAAGCAGCGGAAACTACGGTTTCACCGGACCGTTTGTTTTTGGCAGACAACGAGAAATCCTTGTTTGTAACAAACAGGGCAGGTTGTGAACTCATCAAGATGTCGTCCGACGGGCAGAAAATGGAAAAGAAAGTCTCTTTCTCGTCTCCTGTCAATGCCATGACGCAGGATGTGAATGGAAAACTTTGGGTGGTATGCGACGGAAACTACGGTACGATGTACGAATTGGACGGCAAGAAACTTTCGGTGCAATCTAAAACAAAAAGCGGAGCTACTCCTTCGGACATTCTGTATAATCCGTTGTCAAAGTCTCTTTGGGTGACGCAACGATTCAATAACGAACTTTGGGAGATTGACCCGGCAACCCGTAAGGTGAAAACTAAAATCGCTGTCGGCCGTGAACCTGTGTCGATGGCTGCCTTTGCGAGTGATTCCTGCCTGTTGATTGCTAATAATCTGCCGGAAATGCCTTCTACGGCTTATCCGATTGCTGTACAGCTCGACATGGTCGATGTACTTTCGAAAAAGGTTTTGGGACGTATCATGTTGCCGAACGGCTCTACGGATGTGAAGTCGGTAGCAGTGGACAAAAATCATACTTTTGCGTATGTCACTCATTTAATCTCCCGTTATCAGTTGCCTACCAATCAGTTGGATAGAGGATGGATGGCTACCAATACATTGTCTATCATTGATTTGAAAGCAAAGAAGTGGCTGACTTCCGTTATTCTGGATACTCCGCAGAAAGGAGCGGCCAATCCGTGGTCGGTCATTGTTACTCCGGATGATAAACAAATCATTGTAGCGGCTGCCGGCAGTCAGGAATTGGTGCGCATCGATCGTATTGCTTTGCACGAACGTCTTGCCAAGGCGAAACAGGGAGAAATGGTTACTCCTTCTATGAAAGCATGGGGTAATATACCCAATGACGCGGGATTCTTGTATGGCATCCGTGACTTCATTCCTACACAGGGAAAAGGTCCGCGTTCGGTGGTTGCTACGGGAGGTAAAATTTATACAGCCAACTATTATACATCGGAATTGGTGTCTATGGATTTGAACGGCAAGAACGTGCAGAAGCAGGTTTTGGGTGCTCCGTTGGCTTTCACTAAAGTAGGTAAAGGCGATATGTATTTCCATGATGCGACCATTTGTTTCCAAAATTGGCAAAGTTGTGCAACCTGCCATCCGAATGATGCACGTATGGACGGGCTTAACTGGGATTTGCTGAATGATGGCATGGGTAATCCGAAGAATACGAAAACTCTCTTGCTTTCGCATCAGACTCCGCCTTGTATGGTGACTGGTATTCGTAAGAATGCCGAAGTTGCGGTACGTTCGGGAGTGAAGTATATTCTGTTTATGGAAGGAGAAGATGAAATCTATGAATCTATCGACGAATATCTGAAGTCTCTGAAACCTCTGCCCAGTCCTTATCTTCAGAATGGCAAACTTTCTGCGAAAGCGAAAAGGGGAAAGAAGATTTTTGAGGAAAACTGTGCAAGTTGTCATTCCGGACAATATTATACGGACCTGAAACAGTATAAGGTAGATTGGACTACCGGACCCGATAAAGGTTTGTCGATGGACGTTCCGGCTTTGAATGAATGCTGGCGTACAGCTCCTTATTTGTATGACGGTCGTAGCTATTCGATGAAAGATATGCTTAAGGTACACGGACCTCACAAACCGGTTTCCGAAAAAGAACTGGAAGAGTTGGAGGAGTATGTATTGTCTCTGTAGTGAACTTCATCCGTGCCTGATAAATCTTTTATATAAAACTAATTTTGAATTTATATTTATGACAAGAATATATATTGCGATTCTGGCTTTTCTGTTTCCGGCATTTTTGTCCGCGCAGACAAAAACGTTTGCAGGAACGGATTATTCGCAAGGAATTGTCTTCGTGATGGAAAATAATCAAATCGTGTGGCAACACAAAGCCCCCGATTCCAATGATCTATGGGTATTGCCTAATGGCAATATCCTTTTCACCACCGGACATGGAGTACTCGAAATGACTCGTCAGAACGATACCATCTTTCATTATGAATCTAAAAGCCCGGTTTTTGCCTGCCAACGGTTGAAGAATGGAAATACGTTTGTGGGCGAATGTATCACAGGCCGTATGTTGGAAATCTCTCCTAAAGGTAAGATTGTGAAAGAAGTATGCATCCTGCCGGAAGGAGTGAAAGAGAAAGGATTTGCTTTCATGCGTAATGCACGACGTTTGGATAACGGCCATTTTCTGGTGGCGCATTATGGTCCGCAGTGTGTGACGGAGTATGATATGAACGGAAAAGTGGTGTGGAACCTGGATGTTCCCGGCGGACCACATTCATTGACTCGTCTGCCTAACGGACATACACTGATTGCCGTAGCGGATAAAGATCAGAATCCACGACTAATCGAAGTAACGGCAGAAGGAAAGACAGTTTGGGAATTATCGAATGCGGATATTCCCGGCAAACCGTTGAAGTTTTTGGGAGGTTTTCAGTATTTCTCCGACGGACGTTTCCTGATTACAAACTGGACGGGACATGTGAATCCGAAAGAGAAAGTACACATGTTGTTGGTCGACCGACAAAAGAAGATACTTTATTCTTTGGAAAATACTCCGGGCTTGAAAACCATGTCTTCTGTTTATAGTATGGATATTCCGGCAGGCGTTACCTCTTATCATTAATAAAGTATAGATTATAAGAAAAAGACATTGAAATTTGCACTATGAAGTATCATCGAATAAAATGCAATTTGTATAAAGCGGAAGGAAACAGTTGGGAACAGATGGCGGAAGAATTACTTTCATTCGCTGTCCGGGAAGAGAGAGTGGTCCGTCTTGTACTCTTTACACGTTGTACGGATAATCAGGAATACAAGTTTCAACGTTCCTTTCTGGAACAATGGGTGGAGCGGCATTTCGTTTCTCCCCGTCCGGTCGTTTCGCTTGTGGCTCAAAAACCGTTGGTGGCGAACTTGGTGCTGGAGGTACATTCATTGGTGGAGGCTACGGATGAGGCGCTCACAATAGAAGAACAGTTCACTTCTTCTTCTGTCCGTTACCTCCGGATCACGACTGCTCATTACAAGGAAATAATAGCGGGAGGACTTTGTGCGGATGATTTGAATCTTCCTGTTCGCGAACAATCGGAACAAGCGTTCAGAAAGGTTGAAGAGATATTGAAAGCGGAACAGATGAATTTCGGTGACATTGTCCGTCAGTGGAATTATCTGGAACGTATCACTGATATTACACATGGCAATCAGTGTTATCAGGATTTTAATGATGTGCGCACTCTGTTTTATGCTTCTTCGGCATGGGAATCAGGCTATCCGGCAGCAACGGGGATTGGCACACAATATGGAGGCATACTGATTGATTTCAATGCTGTCAGCGGAGAAGTGGATATTGTTCCTTTGGATAATGATTGGCAACGGGCTGCTCATATTTATTCGGATGAGGTGCTGATTAGTCATCGGGCGGATACGGAGAAAGGAACTCCAAAGTTCGAAAGAGGAAAGTCTGTGTCCGACCGTCGGCAGGAAGTGATTTATATTTCCGGCACGGCTGCTATCCGTGGCGAGGAAAGCGTAACGACCGGAGATGTACTTTTGCAAACGGAAATCACTCTTGAAAATATCCAGCATTTGATCGGACTGGAGGAGGGGAGGGAGAATCTGCCAGAACATTCCGGTAAGTTAGGACTTCTTCGTGTATATCTGAAGAATGAGGAAGATGCGCCGGCTGTGAAAGCAGACTTGGATAAACTTTGTCCGGATCTTCCTATTGCTTATCTCTATGCGGATGTATGCAGAGAGGAATTGTTGATAGAAATTGAAGGGATTGCTTATTTATAAAAGCATTATTTATTATAAAAGAAAAACAGATGAAACTGATTCGACTGATAGCTTCACCGGTATTGATGTACATCTTAGCGGGACTTTATGCCCTGATATTGGCAGTAGCCACTTTTGTGGAAAACTCTTATGGCCCTGCCATTGCCCGCGAGTATTTTTATTATGCTCCCTGGTTTATTCTGTTACAGTTATTGCAGGCAGTTAATCTATCGGCTATGTTCCTTCAGGGAAGCTATTTCAAGAGAATCAGTAAAGGCAGTCTGATTTTTCATGGAGCTTTTCTTTTTATTTGGTTGGGGGCTGCTGTCACTCACTATGTCGGAGTGACGGGTATCATGCATATCCGTGAGGGGGAAACGGCAAACAGCATGATGAAAGATGAGGGAGCAGGGATGGAAAAGACTTCCCTGCCTTTCTCTGTCACGCTGAATGATTTCAGGTTGGAACGTTATCCGGGTTCTCATAGTCCGATGTCTTATGAAAGTGACTTGGTGATTAAGAGCGAGAATGAATCTCCTTTGCAGGCAACCATTCGAATGAATAAAGTGATTGATGTGGATGGTTACCGTCTGTTTCAATCTTCATTCGATCCCGATGAACAGGGCACTGTGTTGTCTGTGAGCTACGATCGTCCCGGTATGCAACTTACGTATACCGGATATTTCCTGTTGTTTGTTGGTTTTGTATGGACGTTGTTCAGCAAGAAATCCCGTTTCGGACGATTACGTAAAGAGTTGGGAGAAATGAAAAAGAAGACTCCTTTCTGTTTGTTGTTCTTCCTGATTTTATCCGGAATATCAAGTATGCAGGTATTGAGTGCACAACAAAAATCTGTTTCTTTGCAGCAATCACCCATAGCAGTGCAACACCCTCTTGTGGTTTCTCAACTACCTTGTGTTTCTTCTGTACATGCCGAAAAGTTCGGTAGTCTGGTAGTGCTTAATCCAAACGGACGTCTCGAACCCGTCAACAGTTATACATCTGCCATCTTACGCAAATTGTATGGAGCCGATCAACTGAACGGTATGGATTCGGATCAATTCTTTCTGAATCTGCTTTCTTTTCCCGATGAATGGGGAGCCTTTCCTTTTATCAAAGTCGATAATAAAGAACTCCTTCAACGCTTCGGCAGGGATGGCAAATACATTGCCTGGCAAGATGTGTTTGATGCAGACGGTAATTATATCCTGGCAAATGAAATGAACACGATTTACGCCAAACCGGCTTCGGAACGAAAACGACTGGACTCGGATTTATTGAAACTGGATGAATCGGTAAATATCGTCTATCGGATCATGCAACACCAGTTGTTACCGCTTTTCCCGGATGGGAATGATTCGCAGGGAAAATGGTATTCACCGGGTGATGATTTAAGTGCTTTTCAAGGGAAAGACTCTTTATTTGTAACCAAAATCATGGATTGGTATATCTATGAGTTAGGAAACGGAGTTCGTTCCAGCAACTGGAAGGAAGCTGATAAAATCATCGAAATGATGAATATCTTCCAACAGGCAAAGGCTAAAGTTCCCACTATTGACAATCAGAAAGTGAAAGCCGAACTTCTCTATAATCAGCTGAATCTATTTTTCTGGTGTCGTCTGGCTTACCTGATTTTGGGCGGCATCCTACTTTTCATTGCTTGCGGAGAGATTATTGCGGACTTCAAATGGGGGAGAAAACTAAGTGGTATTCTGATCGCTCTCCTGACAATCGCTTTCCTTACGCATACGGCAGGTGTCTTGCTACGTTGGTATATTTGTGGGCACGCGCCTTGGGCAAATGCTTACGAGTCAATGATATGTACCTCTTGGTTACTGGTAGGCAGCGGACTTCTGTTTGCCCGCCGATTCCGTATTCTTCCCGCATTAGCGGGACTATTAGGTGGAATCATGCTTTTTGTAGCAGGACTGAACCACCTGAATCCGGAAATCACTCCTTTGGTTCCGGTACTCCAGTCTTATTGGCTAATGTCTCATGTCGCTATTATCATGATCGGTTATGTATTCTTTGCGCTTTGCGCACTGACAGGATTATTTAACCTTGTACTGATGAATTTGCTTTCCGCCACCAACCGGGTGAAACTCCAGTTCCGCATCCGTGAACTGACATTACTGAATGAAATGGCAATGATCCTCGGCCTGTTCTTTATGACCGCAGGTACATTTCTAGGAGCCATCTGGGCCAACGTCTCCTGGGGTAGATATTGGGGCTGGGACCCCAAAGAAACTTGGGCATTGATTTCAATCGTTGTTTATGCATTGGTGCTTCACATCCGTTTCATTCCTCTTCTGAAAGGAAAGACCGACTGGTGTTTTAATCTGCTTTCGGTTGTAGCCATTCTTTCTGTTATCATGACTTGGTTCGGAGTGAACTATTATTTAAGCGGTCTACATTCTTATGGAAAAACCGAAGGAGGAGATTTCTTATTGTGGATATGGGGACTGGGAGTCTGTCTTGTGTTTGTGTTGGCATTGTTTGCGCGTAGGTGTTTAAAGAGTTTAAAACTGTAAAATATCTCTCTTTAAAACTCCATATTTGGGAATCATTGCTACCTTTGTCTCAAATCAAAAGAGTAATGAAAATTAGTAGTGATTCCCAATACAGGGAATATAAAAGGGCAGTAGAAGTTCTGATTGAAAAAGGAATAAAACTTGGTGATATGGAATTGCTGTCGGGCTATAAAAAACGTATGGACGTTGAAAATATAAAGCAGAAAGAAGCTGTGCAGAAACTGGGCATTTCAGTTTGAATACTACATAATGAAAAAACATCTATCATAGTATCATTCATTTTAATAATTTTCTCATTATCAGAAGACTAAGTATGATAGATAACCTTAAAAAAATATATCTATCATACTTTTGTTGCAAAAAACGGGTATCTATCATGCCTATACTGTATCTATTTTAATGTAGTATTCGGTGAGATTATACATTTAAAGGCATAAGAATGCACATTTTATAGGATGATAACCTCTATTTGGCAGCTTCATAATCTATTGGTAGCGGCAGTATTTTTATAATTTACATATGTAGGCTGTACAGCCCACGCATGTAAACCGTACAGCCTACACCTGCGGGCTTTATAGCCCACAGGTGTGGGCTATAAACTTATCACCGTTACAGTTGGATTATTAAGCCACAATAATCGGATTTATATGGCTTCATTGTGACAAAAACAAGTAATCTTACACCTATATGGTCCTTATGCGGCTATTTTGTCGATGATAGATAACCTGTTTTTGCTGGCAAAAGTATGATAGATTTTTTGTTTCACTATGTAGGCACCTAATTCAAATCAGTATAAAACTGAACTCTTCTTTTTTGTTGGTATCGTAAAAGATTACTATTCAGCAAACTTTTGTAACTTCGGTATGTTTTTCAGGAAAGTATTAAGATATAATATCTGGTAGATAAGTCATTAATATACCTCCAAACGTGGCGTCGATGCACGCATTTTGATTTCCGCATCCAACACGATTGAATGATTGGGAGATGCCGGATCTTTGATTTTCTCTAAAATAAGTTCGGCAGCTTTTTTCCCCATCTGGTACAAAGGCGGTTCTACTGTAGTCAATTTGGGATAGACTATGTTAGAAAGTTCGGTTCCTGAAAAACTGGCTACGGCGATTTCTTCGGGTATTTTTTTTCCAAGTTCCCTCAATCTGTTCATAGCTCCAATGGCCAATGTCTCTGTAAAAGCGAAAATAGCATTGAAAGGAATATTTCTTTCCACTAATATATCCGCTGCTTTTTTCCCTTCTTCAAAAGTCATACCGGTTTTTATCAGCATATTATTCTTATCAAAAGGAATTCCGAATTTAGCCAAAGCGTCTTTGTATCCTCTGACACGTTCTATGGAGTTGTAAATATCGTCCGGTCCCTGTATATGAACAATCTGTTTGCGTCCGCTTCGGATCAGACTTTCTACGAGAAAGAATGACTTCATATAATCGTCCACTATTACCTGCGGAACTTCAAGTCCATAGGGAATACGATCATAGAACACCATAGGCATTCCCGCTTGCTGTAAACGAGCATATTCCTCCTTATTCCTTTTATAACTGCAAAGGCAGATGATAATGCCATCCACCATGAATCCTTCCATCAGTTGCAGGTTCTCTTTTTCTTTTTCCGGATCTCCTCCCGACTCTGCAATAATCACCTTTATATTTTTGGTGTGAAGCACTTCTTGTATTCCGTTTATTACTCGTGAAGCAAACGGCGTAACCATTTCAGGAACGATCACTCCCACGGTATTGGTATGTCCGTATTTAAGGTTGATTGCTACAGGGTTGGGTCTATATCCCAATCTTTTAGCCGCTTCTATCACCTTTTCTTTCGTTTCTTTACGGATATTCTTGTCATCTCCCAATGCACGAGATACAGTGGAGACGGATATTGATAAATGTCGAGCGATGTCTTTTATGGTTATATACTTCATGCTGAATGATTGTTTAAATCAAAGCAAAGATATTGATTTCAAACAATAAATCCTAATATTGGAGTAAAATACGAATCCCATTTGCCTTTGTGTAATGCTTTTGTAACGTTTGCAGATTTTGGGAACGTTCCCGCAATCGTTTGCAGGCAAAAGAGTTAGGAAAAAACTTTTTTTCAAGCTCTTGTTCTTTATCTTTGCTACATCAACATGATGTCGAACTAAAGAAAAAGAACTATGAAAACACACCTCTTTTCTTATAAGTGCGGTCGAAAGCACATCAAAGTTTACCATCTATTTGAATTGGTAATAATTAAAGGATAAAAAACGGTCATGGACAAGAAAGTACGAAGTATAGAAATTTCGAAACGGGTTCCAATTGTGGGCAACTATGATGTAGTTGTCTGCGGTGGCGGACCAGCTGGTTTCATAGCGGCCATTGCGGCTGCTCGCAGTGGTGCGAAAACTGCTGTTGTGGAACAATATGGTTTTTTAGGTGGAATGGCTACAATGGGGCTTGTTACTCCTTTAAGTGTTTTCACCTATAATAATGAAAAGGTGATAGGCGGTATTCCATGGGAGTTTATCGAACGGCTGGAGAAGATGGGAGGCTGTATCATTGAGAAACCTCTTGGCAATGTAGCTTTTGATCCGGAGCTTTACAAGCTTTTATGCCAGCAAATGATACTGGAAGCCGGTGTGGATATGTATATGCACTCTTACTTAAGCGGTTGTCAGGCAAAAGACGGCAAAATATCCTGTATCCTCTTTGAGAATAAGAATGGGACAGAGGCCATCAGTGCCGATATGTATATCGACTGCACTGGGGATGGTGACCTTGCCGCTATGGCGGGTGTTCCAATGCAAACTGATGAATGTAAACCGCTGCAACCTCTTTCCACCTATTTTATATTAGGAGGTGTGGATACAGATTCGCCCATGATAATCGATGCCATGCACCATAATAAACAAGGGCAGAATTGTCATTGCATTGCAGTTCGTGAGAAACTTTTAGCAATGAAAGAGGAGCTTGGCATCCCCGAATTCGGAGGCCCTTGGTTTTGCACCACTCTTCGTCCGGGCGAAGTAACGGTTAATATGACCCGTACTGCAGGAAATGCCATTGATAATAGAAATTTTACCGCAGCGGAATGTCACTTACGGGAAGACGTATTTAAAATAGCACGAATCTTTAAAGAGAACTTTGAAGAGTTTAAAAACAGTTATGTGACGACCGTCGCCGTACATGCCGGTATTCGTGAGACACGTCGTATCAAAGGTGTACATACCATTACAGCAGAAGAATATGTGAATGCTTATAAATATCCTGATAGCATATCACGCGGCGCACATCCTATAGATATCCATGTGGCAGCAGGTGCGGAACAGAGCGTGACTTTCCTTAAAAAAGCGGCGTATGTACCTTATCGCGCTCTTATAGCTGAAGATTTCCCGAATCTGCTCGTAGCGGGACGCTGTATTAGTGCTGATAAGACTTCCTTTGCGTCACTTCGCGTTCAGGCAAGTTGTATGGGGGTAGGACAAGCCGCAGGAGTAGCAGCCGCACAATGTATAAAGGCAGGTGTGACCGTACAAAAGGCTGATATTCACAATCTCATAGAGGAATTGAAGAAACTAGGAGCAATTATATAAAGAAGAACCAGAATATGGAACAGTTAGATTATATCATTATTTTACTCTACTTTCTCGGACTGATTGCCGTGAGTGTTGTGATGTCCCGGAAAATTAAGAACTCCGAGGATATGTTTATTGCCGGGCGAAATTCTTCGTGGTGGCTGTCGGGAGTCTCTTCCTACATGACTATCTTCTCGGCAAGTACCTTTGTCGTTTGGGGAGGCGTTGCTTATAAATCGGGACTTGTTGCGGTAGTCGTTGCACTTTGTCTTGGCGTAGCATCGTTTATTGTCGGTAAATGGATCTCGGGCAAATGGCGGGAGCTACGCATCAAATCTCCGGGAGAGTTCCTTACCATCCGGTTCGGACACCGCACGGTGAGTTTTTACACAATTTCAGGAATTATAGCCCGTGCGGTACATACGGCAGTGTCTCTGTATGCGGTAGCGGTTGTGATGTGTGCATTAATCAAAGTCAATGGTGGCAGTATTTTTGCAAGTACGGGTATGATGGGTGATTCACCGATGGGTTACCTAAGTATTTGGTGGGCGCTTCTTATCCTTGGTGCCATCGCTCTTGGATACACCATTGCCGGAGGATTTCTTGCGGTACTAATGACTGATGTAATTCAGTTCGGAGTACTTCTGGCCGTGGTTGTATTTATGATACCTCTTTCATTTAACGCAGTTGGAGGCGTAAGTGCATTTATCGATAAGGCCAGTGAGATACCGGGATTCTTCTCGGGCACATCTCCGACCTATACATGGGGGTGGCTTTTACTGTGGATATTTCTTAATGTGTCCATGATTGGCGGCGACTGGCCGTTTGTACAGCGATACATAAGCGTGCCTACTACAAGAGACGCAAAAAAGAGTACTTATTTAATAGGAATTCTTTATCTCGTCACTCCTCTCATCTGGTATCTTCCTACCATGATTTATCGTGTGATGGAACCCGGACTTGCGCTTGATTTGGATGCAACCACAATGACTTTCAACGGCGAACACGCTTATGTGAATATGAGCAAACTCGTGCTTATGAAAGGAATGGTCGGCATGATGTTGGCAGCGATGCTATCGGCTACATTGAGTAATGTTTCGGGCATTTTGAATGTATATGCCAATGTATATACCTATGATATTTGGGGACACAAAGAGAAAAACCGTCAGGCAGATGAGAAAAAGCGTATCAAGGTAGGACGTCTCTTCACATTTGTCTTTGGGCTTGTGATTATCGCTTTGTCAATGCTCATCCCGTTTGCCGGAGGTGCCGAAAAGGTGGTAGTAACTCTTCTTACTATGGTGATGTGTCCTTTATACATTCCGTCAATATGGGGTCTGTTCTCGAAGCGGCTGACAGGCAACCAACTTATTTCTGCAATGATTCTTACCTGGCTCGTTGGTATTATGGCTCGCGTCATAATTCCCGCCTCCGTTATTAGTCCAAGTCTTATAGAGTCAGTTGCCGGTTGTGTACTTCCTGTACTTATCCTTGCAATCATGGAAGTTTGGTCGGCACGTAAAAAGTATGAAGACAAAGGTTATCAAGCCATTTGTGAATATACTGATCCTGAAGCCGATCGCGAACCGACATTAAAGGAGAAGAAAGCGGTATTAATCTATTCACATTTGGCTGTTAACTGCTTCTGTATTACCATTGGTGTCGTTGCGCTCTTACTGATAGGTCTGCTTATTGCCGGCGATCCGAAGACCCTTGCGGTCAAAGGGATTGTGATAGGAAGTATCGTACTGATGATTGCCATGATACTTGCTTATGTGATATACAGAATTATATATGCAAGACGTCTGAAAATGTCTAGCTAGTCAATTATTAATAACCCTAAATACTAATCAAATGAATCTAAAGATGTTATTGTTTGCAAGTGTGTCGCTTGTGCTTTTTGCATCTTGTCATAACTCGGATGAACCGTATATGACACTCGCGACAAAGACACTTGATGTAGAAGCAGAAGGTGGGCTTTTCACTGTTGACCTTTCATCTAATGTCTATTACAGAGTCAATAACGATTGCCAGACCGATGGAAGCGATAGCCATTGGGCAGTTGTTGATTCGCATGAGACACAAGGTGAGATTACTAAGTTTACAATCAAAGTCTCTGAAAATTCATCGACTAGTTCACGTGTCGGTGCCATTCGTTTCATTGGCGATGATGTAACTCCTCTAAAGCTGGTTATTACCCAAAAGATGATTGTTCCGAAAGGTATCAGTCCTACCGCAGAATCGATTGACGCAACTACAACAGAATCCTCATTCAAAGTCTTTGGCGATAAGGAGTGGAAGGCTGTGTGTACAGATGCGGATGTGACCGTTTCTCCTGCAAATGGGGTAGGCGAATGTGATATTAAACTTACTTTCCCGGAGAACAAGACATTTACCAAAAGGACAATTAAAGTAACGGTAACCATCCAGGATGATACAGACTATACCTATACTCTTGTACAAGATGCTTTCTCGGGCATTTTGGCTGATTGGGACTTGAATAGTTTAACTGCCAACACAAGTGGAACATTTGCTGATGACGAGGCACAATCGGTATTCCCGGGAACCAATGGCAAGTCTATTGCTCCAAGTGCCGGAAGTGGTAAGATTGAGTATTGGGCGTGTGACCGGACGGATTATGTAGTGCAGAATGCCATATGTGAGCGTGCAGTGGGTGGTAATGGTGACCCGTATGTGTCAGGAGCCGTTCCCGGTGATTATTGGTATGTCTATGGGGATATGAAAGGTACGACCATTCCTGCCGGTACCAAGATACACTTCTATTTTGTGACCAAATTAGGAACGATGTGTTCCAACTACTGGATGATCGAGTTCAAGGATGGAGAAGAATGGAAACCGGCTCTTCCGACTTCGACTCTTCAGGAAAGTGCGACAGAGACACTGTCGGGTGCACCTATCAATTATTCGGCAACTATTACCTATAATTTTGCGGGAATGTTGCTCGATAACAAAAATAATGGCGCATATATCCCTGCCGAAGGAATATTTACCACGACTAAGGATATGGATGAGATTGTGTTACGGTTTGGACAGGCTGGTCGTTTATGTCTTAGCGGTGCCAAATATGCTGGGAAGTATATCGATTGCACACACGCAAGTGGCCAGACACGTTTTTCAGCGCAACATCCGAGTAATCCTGAAACAGGTGAGGCAATTAAAGAGTATAACCAACATGTATTGCTTGAAATCGTAGAATAAAGAGTATGAAAAAAAGTATATTAAGCCTGTTATTGGCATGTTTCCTGCAAATCAATCTGGCTTTTGCACAGAATGTAATGAAGGGTGTCGTTAGCGATGCCAATGGTCCTCTTGTCGGAGTGGTGATCCACGATAAAGACAATGCAAAAGGTACTACCTCCGATATGTCGGGAAAGTATGCGCTCAATGGCGCTGAATCAGGTCATACAATAGAATTCCGTTATCTTGGTTATGTGACCGAGACTGTGGTATGGGATGGTAAAAGTGTAGTAAATATAAAACTTAAAGAGGATGCTGTACAACTTGAAGAGACGGTTGTTATCGGCTATGGATCTGTAAAGAAGAAAGATCTTACAGGTGCGGTCGGTGTAATCAACAGTTCGCTTATCGAGAAACAGAGTACGTCTCAACTTTCACAATCTTTGCAAGGACTGATTCCGGGACTGACGGTTACCCGTTCGAACAGTATGCCGGGAGCGAGTGCTACGGTTCAGGTGCGTGGTGTGACAACAATGTCTGATTCGAGTCCGCTTATCCTTGTTGATGGTATGATGGTTAGTAGCCTCGACAATATAGCAAGCGAAGATGTACAGCAGATTACTGTACTTAAAGATGCAGCTTCTGCATCCATCTATGGTGCCCGCGCTGCTGCCGGTGTTATCTTGATAACGACTAAGGAGGCAACCGAGGGACAGCTTTCGATCGGTTATAACGGAGAGATTTCGTTGTCTTCTCCTACCGAATTTCCGAAATTCCTGACCGACCCTTATCACTACATGACAATGTATAACGAATGGTCGTGGAACGATGCCGGTAATCCTGCGGGAGGCGAGTTTGCCAACTATTCACAGGACTACATCGACAACTATGCTACCAACAACAGGTATGATCCCATTCAATATCCTATCTATGATTGGAAAGACGCTATTCTTTCGAATACTGCTATGCGCCATAAGCACAACTTGACCATGACGTATGGCAACAAGGTAATCAAGAGCCACACTTCCGCTACCTACGAAAATGCCGACGCTATCTATAAAGGTTCAAACCACGAAAGAATCTCTATCCGTTCGCGTAATAATCTCAAGATTAGTGATAAGCTCTCCGGTTCTATCGATTTCTCGGTACGTTATGCCACGAAAAATGACCCGACTTCCGGTAGTCCGATTCGTGCAGCTTATATGTATCCTTCCATTTATTTGGGACTTTATCCGGACGGCCGTGTAGGTCCTGGTAAAGACGGCAGTCTTAGCAATACGCTTGCCGCCTTATTGGAAGGCGGAGAGAAGAAGACCGTATCCAACACAATGACCGGTAAATTTTCGTTGAGCTATAAGCCCATAAAAGATTTGACCCTTACTGCCAATCTGACTCCTACCGTCGGAACTGTTTCGATCAAGGAGATGAAGAAAGCCATACCTGTTTACGATGCATACGAAACCGATGTTATGCTGGGATATGTTTCGGGATATACTTCCAATTCGCTAAGTGAAGAACGCCGTAACATCAAATCATTGGAGAAACAATTTATCGCTACATACGACAAGACCTTCAGCAAGGTACATAACTTCAATGCCATGGTCGGTTATGAAGATTATAGTTATACGTATGAAACGATGTCGGGATCGACCAACGATATGTCTTTGTCTTCTTTCCCTTATCTTGATTTGGCGAACAAGAATGCCCTTGCCGTAGCCGGTAATTCTTATCAGAATGCATACCGTTCATTTTTTGGCCGTGTCATGTATAATTACGACAGCCGTTACTACCTCCAGCTCAATGCTCGTGAAGACGGATCTTCACGTTTTCACAAGGATCACCGTTGGGGATTCTTCCCGTCCGCATCGGTGGGGTGGGTCATCTCTAACGAGAAGTTCATGCAAAACATAACCCCGATAAACTATCTGAAGTTCCGTGCCTCTATCGGTACTCTCGGTAATGAGCGGATAGGAAATTATCCTTATCAGACATACATTTCGTTCAATAATGCCATTATGTATGACAGTGCAGGTTCTACGCCCCAATCTTCGATGTCTGCCGCTCAACAGGATTATGCGTATGAGAATATCCATTGGGAGAAAACACAGAGCTGGGATATAGGTGTGGATGCCGCTTTCTTTAACAATCGTCTTGACTTTAGCGCAGACTATTATTATAAGAAGACAACAGATATGCTCTTGTCAGTGGCAATCCCCTCGTTTACAGGTTATTCGGCACCTGACAGGAATGTAGGTAAAATGCATACCCGCGGTTGGGAAGTGAAACTCGGCTGGTCTGACCGTATCGGAGATGTAAATTATGCGGTAAGTTTTAATATCTCTGATTACAAGTCTATAATAGATAATCTTAATGGCAAGCAGCAGTTTAACAGCGATGGTACCATTATTACTGAAGGTGCAGAATATAACTCCTGGTACGGATATAAGACTGCAGGTTTGTTCCAGACCGCAGAGGAAGTCAGTGAAAGCGCTCTGCTTTCGGCTTCTACCAAACCGGGTGATGTGAAATATGTAGATGTCAGCGGTCCGGACGGCACTCCTGACGGAATTATCAATGAGACATACGACCGCGTAGTGCTTGGCAGCTCATTGCCACACTATCTATATGGAGGTTCTATTAGTTTGGGCTGGAAAGGTCTCTCTTTCTCCTTACTCTTCAATGGTGTCGGGAAACAACTTTCACGCCTCACCGAAAGTATGATTCGCCCCATGCAGGGACAATGGCTTCCGGCTCCGTCAGTCCTTCTGAACGACAATGGCAGCCGTAATTATTGGAGTGTATATAATACTGCAGAGCAGAACGCGGCAGCCAGCTATCCCCGTTTGAGTCATCAGGGCGGTGAATACAACAACTACAAAATGTCGGACTACTGGCTCAAGAGTAGTGCCTATATGCGTATAAAGAATATCAACGTTGGCTATACAGTTCCTAAAAAAATCGTCTCTAAAGTCGGAATCAAGGGACTTCGGGTGTACGTCAATATCGATGATCCATACTGCTTTGATAGTTATCTTTCGGGATGGGACCCTGAAGCAGGCGCTTCTACCTATATCACACGCACTTATACATTTGGAGTGGATATCAAATTCTAATGGAGTATGAAAAAATTACATAATATGAAAAAAATACATGTATTGATTTGCATGATAGCTCTTCTATCTGTAACTTCTTGTGTGAACCTCGATCTGAATCCTCCTTCAGCCGCATCCAGTGAAAACTGGTTCTCGTCACCGGAGGAAGTTCGAATCTCATTGAACGATTTTTATCGCAGTACCTTCTTTGTTATAGAAGAAGGTTGGACGCTGGATCGTAATACGGATGACTGGGCGCAACGAACCAACATTTATACCATTGCGGCAGGTTCACTGAATGCGTCTTCTACAAGTAATCCTAACATCAAGACTGTTTGGAGTTACACGTATAAGAACATTAGTCGTGCCAACCGAATTTTGGAGGCACTCGACAAACTTGAAGGCAAATATTCCACCACTGAACTGAATACGCTTCGTGCCGAAGCCCGTTTTTTCAGAGCATTTGCTTATTCACGTTTGATTACTCTTTGGGGAGATGTTCCTTTCTACGTGACTTCGATTACTCCGGAGGAAGCATTTGAGATGGGGCGTACCGACAAAGCTGTCGTTCTGAAACAAATTTATGAAGATTATGACTATGCCGCAGAAAATTTGCCGGCCGCAAATAATAATAGCGGCGCCACCCGTGTAGATAAAGGAACGGCTTATGCTTACAAGGCTCGTACCGCTCTCTATCAACACGACTACGGGACTGCCGTAAAGGCTGCGCAAGACTGTATGGATCTGGAAGTATATGACTTGGCCCCTGATTATGGAGAACTTTTCCGCGACAAGACAAGAGGAAGCAAAGAAGTTATCTTCTCTGTTGCTCACTCAAGCGACCTTGAGTTGGATGAAAACGGTAAACCTACTACACAGGCTATCGGTTCCTTTATTGCCCGTTCGGCAGGCGGTACACATAACGCACAACCTTCGTGGGAACTTCTTGCTGTCTACGAAATGACGAATGGCAAGACGATTGATGAACCGGGCAGTGGCTTTGATCCTCACGATCCATTTGCCAACCGCGATCCCCGTTGCCTGGAAACATTTGCTGCTCCCGGCAGCCGTATCTATGGTATTGAGTGGAATCCTGCGCCGAACGCACTCGAAGTAATGGACTATACACAAAATCGTATGATTACAAACAAAGATTCCAAAGGCGGTTCGGATGCTTCCAACTGTGCTTACAATGGTTGTTGCCTGCGCAAAGGCGCGCAAGAGTCATGGCGTACTACTTTGTATAACGACAACCCCGTCATTCTCATGCGTTATGCCGATGTCTTGTTGATGTATGCCGAAGCTAAGATTGAACTGGGGGAGATTGACGCTACTGTCCTTGCTTGCATCAACGATGTCCGTGCCCGTGCTTATGGCACCACCCGTACACAAACCAACGACTATCCGTCCATCACGACAACCGATCAGACAGCATTGCGCAAAGTGCTCCGTCGTGAGCGTCGTGTCGAGTTTGCATGGGAAAATCTGCGCTATTTCGATTTGCTTCGTTGGCATCAGTTTGAGAATGCTTTCGGACACAATATGTACGGATTTACCCGTACAGCCAACAGGGCAAAGGAATACTTTGCGGCAGGCAACTGGTTTTGGCCGGAGACTCCGACATTTGACAAAGACGGATTTCCTTCTTTTGAAGCGATGGCCGACGGAACCTATATCGTCCAGCATGGTGAACGTAAGTATGATGAGAAGATTTATTTGTGGCCATTGCCAAGTGATGATGTATTGATAATGAATGGCAAACTTGTTCAAAATCCAGGGTACTAACTTTATTAAATAAATGATATTATGAGCATTGGAGAAATTTTATTGCGCAGTCGCTATCAACCATTGAAAAGGGTGTTGAGCTATGATGTATTCAACACCGGCTTTAACGGTTGGATGACATTGATGCCTAACTTTACGGAATATCCCGATTTTGATGTTCCCAAGACATTGGTCAATAAAGACCAGTGGCCACCGGTCATGCTTAGTTCCGCTACTTTCAGGTATCCGGGCACTCACGGGGCAATGTCCGGCACTTACTCTCTTAAACTTTCGACAAGACCTGTTGCCGCTCCTTATACGGAGATTCCGGCGGAAGGTTGTCTGGGACATGCCATTAAGCGGCTTTCGTTCTCTCGTCCGGGCTGCAAATATTTGCAGATAGAATGTTGGTTTACATACACGGCGGAGCAGGATGTGGTGGATGGCGGTGACCGTCCGCAACCGGGTTTGCATGAGAGTTCCATCCGCGATTTTGGTATGGGATTCGATGTACAGGAGGGTGGAAAACGTTACCATGTAGGAATTCGCTATCTCAATGCAGTAGATGGCAAATTAATGCAGAAGTGGCAGTATGAACATTCCAATGAAGACATAACCGACCGCGATTGGGCTTATGGACTTGACGGAGACTGGTGTAAGAGGGGAGTCGATCCCTGGTGGTTCGGCCGCCGTTATCCTAATGGCGACCACGATGGATTCAAGGATTTGAAAGATGGTCATCAGAAACTCATTTACAATGAGACCGACTGTAAACTCAATTGGCAATACATGCGTCTGAAACTTGACACAGAGCTTCGTGAATATGTAGAGTTCCAATGTCAGGACAAAATTTGGGATATGCGTGGCATTGCAGCCGATACCGTTGACGGATATGGACGCATCGACAATCTTATCAATCCTCTTTTCTGGGTGGGTACTGATACCAATCGTCGTGTATTCTTTTATATAGATTCTGTTGTTGTTTCACAAGAATAAATGGAGGAATGTAATATATGAAAATGTTTAATGATTCCCATCTTGAGGTAAAGAAGTTCTTTAAAGGTACTTTCTTCACTCATCCTTACGAGGCTGGTTGGGCAGATGAGGCTATATTCTTTGTTATGGTTGAGAAAATAGAAGGAGATCCCGTATTCGAAGGTCGTGTACAACTATCGCAAGACGGTATCCATTGGGCTGACGACGGTAGTGATCCTGTAATCTTCAAAGGACTTGGCCAACATATTATAAAGGTAAATTCAAATTTTGGTAATTATATTCGTCTTGCCGTCAGCATTGAAGGCGGAGAGATGTTTTTAAATCTTCATATAGCATGCAAAGGTTAATATTTATACTTAGTTTGTTCATCCTTGCGATTGTAGGATGCAGCTCCAATGAGTCTCACTCATTTTTGATTCGTCCGGATGGAGGTGGGGAAGATGCTGCCACTGAAATAGAGGTAGGTAAGACGATTCCTGCCTGGCAGGAGGGTGTGATGGATATTCATTTCATCAATACGACTACCGGTGAAAGCATGTTTGTAATATTCCCGGATGGTACGCAAATGCTTATCGATGCCGCAAGTTCGAGTGTTACGACCAACTCTAATAGTAATACGACCAATACCGGTATCCGTAGTCGTTGGGATCCGACTCTGACTTCTACCCGTGGTTCACAGATTATAACTGATTACATTCGTAAGTGTATGGTATGGACAGGTAACAGTACGATTGATTATGCCGTACTTACCCACTTCCATAATGACCACTTCGGCGGTTATACTTCTTCCTTGCCGAAATCTTCCAACTCCGACACTTATTCGTTGATAGGTTTTGCCGAGATTTTCGACAATTTCAAGATTGGTACGCTTCTCGATCGTGGCTATCCCGATTATAACTATCCGTTCAATATGGCGACAATGGCAGACAATGCTCCAAGTTGTAATAACTATATCAATGCAGTGAAATGGCATGTCGCCAATCAAAAGTTTGATGCTGCGATATTCAAAGCAGGGGCGAATAATCAGATCGTTCAGAAGTATAATCCTGCAAAGTACCCTACTGCAAAGGTGCAAAACGTGGCAGTGAATGGAGAGATCTGGACAGGTTCGGGCACTACCACAAAGAAGACATTCCCTGAACTCTCGGAGATTTCATACGAAAACAGTAAGAACATTACCTCCAGTGACAATTGTCCGCCGGAGAATATAACCAGTTGTGTGATGAAAGTTTCGTATGGCAACTTTGATTTCTTTGCCGGTGGTGACCTTCAGTATAACGGACGTTCGAGTCATGCGTGGAAAGATGCCGAACTGCCCTGTGCAAAAGCAGTAGGTCAGGTGGAACTCTTGAAAGCTAACCATCACGGTGTAACCAACACCAATCAAGTAGATGCTCTGAAAGCACTCAATCCACAAACGATTGTTGTCAATTCGTGGGTAGATTGTCATCCCCGTACCGATATACTGAATTCGATGGAGACAACACTCCCTGCGTGTGACATGTTTATCACTAACTTCTGGCAAGGCGATCGCCCCAGCGGAGTAGACGACCGGGTTACGGCGGAAGAGGCTGCGAGAGTAAAGGGATATGATGGACATATTGTAGTTCGTGTGACCGACGGAGGAAATAAATACAGAGTTGTGACAATCACAGATTCTGACGGGGCAATGACTGTTAAGACTATTTCCGGTCCATATACAAGCAGATAATGAATACAAAATATTATGATGTAATAGTAGCAGGTGCAGGTCCTGCCGGGATATGTGCGGCTGTAGCCGCCGCCCGGCAAGGAGCACGTGTTGCTCTTATCGAAAGATACGGAGTCATCGGAGGTAACCTGACCGCCGGGTATGTCGGCCCTATTCTCGGTAGTGTAAGCAAGAACACGATGCGCGATGAGGTTTGTGCTATTCTTGGCGTCAAAGACAATGACTGGATTGGCGAACATGGAAATGCTCACGATTTCGAAGAGGCAAAACTTACATTGGCAGAATTTGTCGCCAGGGAAAAGAACGTCGATGTCTTTTTGCAATGTTGCGTGTCGGATGTTATTCGTGACGGAAAGGTGGTAAAAGGCATTAAGTGTGCAAGTAACGAGGGGACGCTCTGTTTTGAAGCCGCGGTTACAATTGATTGTACCGGTGATGCCATAGTATCTTTTCTTGCCGGTGCAAAAATAGAAAAAGGACGTGCTGACGGACTCATGCAGCCTGTAACCCTTGAATACACCATTGACGGCGTAGATGAATCGAAAGGAATTATCTGCATTGGAGATGTAGACAATGTTCAACTGAATGGCGAGTGTTTTCTTGATTGGTGTAAAAAGAAAGCCGATGAGGGCAAACTTCCCCGGATGCTTGCTGCCGTGCGTTTGCATCCGTCGGTCAGACCGGGTTGCCGTCAGGTAAATACGACACAAGTCAATAGAGTGGATATTACTTCGGTAAGCTCTATTTTCGCCGCCGATCTTGAACTTAGGCAACAGATACGCCTCCTGACTCAATTCTTGAAAGAAAATTTGCCGGGTTACGAAAACTGTAGAGTGATCGGAAGTGGTACAACAACCGGAGTGCGCGAAAGCCGCAGGGTGATGGGCGACTATGTGATTGATGCCGATGAGATGGCGGAAGGCTGTCGTTTTGCCGATGTGGTGGTACATAAAGCATTGTTCATTGTCGATATACATAATCCTGACGGAGCCGGACAGGCGGAACCGACCATCCAATATTGCAAACCATACGATTTGCCGTATCGTTGTTTTCTCCCGTTGGGCTTGGAAGGGCTTCTGGTGGCGGGACGGTGCATATCGGGTACTCACAGAGCTCACGCTTCCTATCGTGTCATGAGTATTTGCATGGCGATGGGAGAGGCTGTTGGCATTGCCGCTGCCATGAGTGCGTTGCAGCATTGTACTCCGCGGGCTCTCGATGTGGGAGAGTTGCAGAAACGGCTTGAGTCGTTAGGCGTAGAGCTGTTCGATTAACGTAGAACATAATCATACTTTAAATTTATAGAGCATACTTATGAAAAAGATCTATTTGTCTGTCGTGTGCTTACTGATCTCTATTCCCCTTATCGCCCAGTTGTATGTAGAGCCGGAGAAAGAGGTAGAGTGCTCTGTCTTCCTGGCAAAGGAAGGACGGGGGCGGGCACAGCAAGGACTTGAAATATGGGATGATTACATATTCTCGTGCGAGGATGGAGGGCACGTGAATATTTATGATTTCAAAAGTGCCGATCCGAAACCTGTGGCAGGCTTTGAGTTGGCGTCCTCCCATCCGGACAACCATGTAAATAATGTATGCTTTGGCGTCGAGACAAAACGCGGAGCATCGTTTCCTCTCTTGTATATCACAAACGGGAAGGTAGGAAGCGAGTTGGAATGGTTGTGCTTTGTGGAGAGCATCACCCGTCGTGGAAAACGTTTTAGCAGCGAAATCGCACAGACAATTGAACTCGATGGCTCGAAGTGGGCGGAGAAAGGGTATGTCCCCATCTTTGGCGCACCAAGCTGGCTGGTCGATCGGGAACGGGGATTTATATGGATATTCTCGGCGCGTAAACGTACTGTGGCGAAGGTGACAAAGCATGCATGGGAAAACCAGTATGTCGCCACCAAATTCCGCATACCGTCGTTGAGTGAGGGCGCAAAGGTGCGCCTCGACGAAAATGACATTCTCGATCAGGTGGTGTTCCCCTATGAGGTATGGTTCACACAAGCGGGCTGTATGCATGATGGTAAAATCTATTTCTGCTTCGGAGTTGGGAAACAGGATGACAGCCGTCCTTCCTGCATCCGGGTGTACGATACGGATAGGCGGACGATTACTGCCCGATACAATGTGCAGGAACAGGTTATTTACGAACCGGAAGATATTGTGGTTAAAGACGGGGTTATGTATGTCAATACCAATACGAATGCGAAAAAGACGTCTGATCTTCCTTGCATATTCAAACTCTCTCTTCCGAAAGAAAAGCCGGTGGCCGAAAATCCTCTCGACGAGATACGCAGGGATCCGGAACGTGCGGGCGGCGTGTATTATGTGACCGATCTTTCACATCCGGTTACGCCGGCGCCCAAAGGATATACGCCTTTCTATATAAACGGCTATTTTCGTCACGGAGCGCGTCAGATAGACGATGAGGTGACTTATCCTGCCATATACGGCGTATTGGAGAAAGCTCATGCCACAAACAACCTTACCGATTTTGGAAAAGCCCTGTACGAACGTCTTGAACCGTTCAAGAAGAATGTGTTTTACAAAGAAGGCGATCTGACACAAATCGGTTATCGTCAGACAAGGGAGATAGGCCGGAGGATGGTACAAAACTATCCGGAAGTATTTGAAGGCCATCCCTATTTGAAGACTAACGCAACGAATGTGCTTCGGGTGGCGGCCACCATGCAATCTGTAAATTCGGGCATTTTGTCGCTGCGTCCCGGGCTTGAATGGGCGGAGATAGACAACTCCCGTTCGTTCCTTACCACACTGAATCCATACGGTAACGTATGTCCCGGCAGGAGTCCGCTTGATAAGTATATACTCGGTAAGGAAAACAGTTGGTATAAAAAATATCGTTCATATATAGATGAAAAGTTGGATGTGGATGCTTTTTTTACAAGACTGTTTATAGATGTTACGCAAGTAGAAAGTCAGTATGACAAGTACGACCTGATCCATCGTTTCTGGTTAATGGCATCGCTGATGCAATGCCTCGACCGCCAAGTGCCTATATGGGATATCTTTACAGAAGAGGAAATATTGGCTTGGGCAGAAATCGAGAACTATAAGTATTTTGCGCAGAAAGGTCCTGAACCGGTATCTCACGGGCGTAGTTGGGGACTTGCATCCCGCACGTTACGCCATTTGTTAGACGAATCTGCCGAAGATCTGGTTCGCAAGCGTCATGGCATCAATCTCAACTTCGGACACGATGGCGTTCTGATGGCCATCTTGACAAATCTGCAAGCCGGAACGTGGGCGCGGGAGGCTGGTAATTCCAAAGAAGCGTTGCGGAGTTGGAAGTACTGGGATATTCCGATGGGTGCGAACCTTCAGATGATCTTTTACCAATCAGAAGGCAATCCGGACGTTTTAGTTAAGTTTATGCTGAATGAAAAAGACCTCCGGTTGCCGTTGGAAGCGGTTGAAGCATCTTATTACAAATGGAATGAGGTTTATAAATTCTATATAGAACATTGCGACAAGGTGGAAAAATCACTTGCCGAAACATTGAAATTATCGTATGAAGACTTTTAATTATAATCGTGCTGAAATAAAGGCCGGAATAGTACATTTCGGCGTTGGAAACTTCCATCGTGCACATCTCGAAGCTTACACAAATCTATTACTTGAAGATCCGTCACAAAGATGCTGGGGGGTATTCGGAGCTATGATTATGCCTACGGACGGGGTATTGTTCAACGCCCTCAAGAAAGACGACGGCATATATCAGTTGACGACATGCAGCCCTTCCGGCGAACAGGATAGTATGCTGATTGGTTCGCTTGTAGAACTGGCATGGGGGGAAATAGACAGTGAGCCTATCATCGCTAAAATAGCATCGGAGGAGATAAAAATCATCTCTCTCACCATTACCGAAGGGGGATATAAGGTTGATTTTAACCAATCGCGCAGTGTGTTTTGGTATGTAGCCGAAGGACTTAAACGCCGGATGGAGAAAGATTTGCCGATTACGATTCTTTCGTGTGACAACATGCAGATGAATGGCAATGCCGCCAAATGTGCGTTTATGTCATACTTCGAAGCGAAATATCCCGAGGTGGCAGCGTGGGCGAAAAAGAAAGTGACGTTCCCGAATTCGATGGTGGATCGAATCACTCCCGTAACAAAACCGGGTAAGGTTACAGATGTGTGTTGTGAAGACTTTATACAATGGGTGATTGAAGATAATTTCATTGCAGGCCGTCCTGCATGGGAGAAGGTGGGAGTTACATTCACCCATGATGTGACCCCGTATGAAATCATGAAATTAAGTCTTCTCAATGCGTCACATACTCTTCTTTCTTATCCTGCCTATATGGAAGGATTCAGAAAGGTCGATGCTGTAATGGCAGACGAGAGGTATCGTGCAATGATAAAGTTGTTTATGAACAGGGACGTTACTCCTTATGTTCCGGTTCCCGAGGGCGTTGACCTTGAAGCGTATAAAGACCAGCTTATCGAACGATTTTCAAACAAGGCGATCAGCGATCAGGTATCACGGCTTTGCGGCGATGGCATTGCTAAGTTTGCGGTTTATGTGGTACCCATACTCAAACAGATGTTGCAGGATGGGAAGGATATTTCGATAGAGGCTTTCCTGATAGCTGTTTATTGCAAATACCTGATAGGTGCGCGCACCGAGTCCGGTGAAAATATAGCTATCTCCGAACCTCACATCACCCCGGCGGACAGGAAGTTGATTTCGGGAGGATCGCCGGCCGAGTTCTTGAAGATATCACCTTTTGTGTCATTGGGACTGGACAAATACCCTGTGTTTATGGAAAAGTATGAGCAGTTTTATGCTATGCAGGTAGCGGAAGGATTGAAAGTCTTATTACAGTAAACAACTAAAAAATCCAAGGCAATGAAGAAGTTTTTCATAACGGTTGTTCTGTCGCTTTCGTGCGTATTGTCGGTTTCGGCACAAAAACAGACGGAGGCGTCAACGCTTAACCTGATAGGTAAGCCGTTTGAATCGACTCCCAATCCGTATCATAGAGTCGATACATTGGTTTATAAAGGTTTTAACAGGACGGAGAATCGACAACTCCGTTGCTCTGCCGGTATGGCTGTGTTGTTTAAAACGAACACGCGTAATATACAGATTACGACAAAGTGGGGATATGTATATTCGAGCCATTCAACCATGCCGATCTCTTATAAAGGATATGATCTTTATATCAAAAATGCAGACGGTCAATGGCAGTATGCGGCAAGCGGTTCATTGAAAGCGTATAAGGGCGAGAAAACCGAGACATTCATGCTCATTGAGAATATGGATGGTACGATGCACGAATGTATGATGTATATGCCGATGTATTCGGAGGTCATTTCTTGTAAGATAGGGATAGATGACGATGCTGTTATCGAACCGTTGAAGTCCGATTTTCGTCATAGGATAGCGGTATATGGCTCTTCGTTTACGCAGGGAGTGAGCACGGATCGATCCGGTATGAGTTATCCCATGCAATTTATGCGTAATACTGGTCTTCAAGTCGTGTCGCTCGCAACAAGCGGACGTTGCCTGATGCAGCCTTACATGCTCGATGTTCTTGCGGAAGTCAAGGCTGATGCCTTTATATTCGATACTTTTTCAAATCCTGACGCAGAACTGATAAGAGAGCGCCTGATGCCGTTTATCGATCGGCTTATAGCGGCACATCCGGCTACTCCGTTGATATTTCAGCGTACTATCTATCGTGAACGACGTTCATTCGATACAGTTCTTGATGCGAAAGAACGGGCTAAGGCGGCAACCGTAGAGGAGTTGTTTGCGAAAATCCTCACGAACCCGAAATATAAAGACGTTTATCTGATTACGCCTGATGCTTCCGATGCGCATGAGACATCGGTCGACGGAACTCATCCAAGTAGTTATGGATATGCACTTTGGGCGAAGTCAATAGAGACTCCGGTAATAGAAATTTTAAGTAAATATGGTATAAAATGAGACAAGCGGTATTAGTAGAACCAAAACATATTGAATTTCGTGAAGTTGAGGCGCCTAAGGCGTCGGACCTGAAAGAACATCAGGTGCTTCTGAATATTAAGAGAATTGGTATTTGTGGAAGTGAGATACATTCTTATCACGGATGTCATCCGGCAACTTTCTATCCGGTAGTTCAGGGGCATGAATATTCGGCAGTGGTAGTCGCTACGGGGACGGCGGTTACGATTTGTAAGGCGGGTGACATTGTCACCGCACGTCCGCAACTCGCGTGTGGGAAGTGCAAGCCTTGTCAGCGGGGAGAGTATAATATTTGTGAAGAGCTAAGAGTGCAAGCCTTTCAGGCAAATGGAGCTGCGCAAGATTTTTTTGTGGTTGATGATGACAGGGTTGCGGTGTTGCCTGAAGGTATGTCACTTGATTATGGGGCTATGATAGAACCGGTGGCAGTGGCTGCGCATGCAACCATGCGTGGCGGGGACTTGAAAGGTAAGAATGTGGTTGTATCGGGTGCCGGAACAATCGGTAACCTCGTGGCGCAGTTCGCTAAGGCAAGAGGAGCCAAACGGGTTCTTATTACCGATGTGAGTGATTTCAGGCTTGAAATAGCTCGTAAATGTGGTATAGTAGATACGCTCAATGTAGCTAAGACGCCGCTCAAAGAAGGAGCGAAGAGGCTTTTCGGGGATGAAGATTTTCAAGCTGCGTTTGAGGTTGCCGGGGTTGAGTCGAGTATTCGTTCGCTTATGGAGTGTATCGAAAAAGGGAGTACCATCGTTGTAGTGGCGGTATTTGGCAAGGATCCGTCGCTTGATATGTTCTATTTGGGAGAGCACGAACTGAAGGTGAACGGAACGATGATGTATCGCCATGAAGATTATCTTACGGCTATCGATCAGGTAAGTTCGGGAGCTATCTGTCTCGAACCGCTTATTTCGAATCATTTCCCGTTCGAGCAGTATGACGAGGCATATAAATTTATAGACGAGAATAGTGCAACATCCATGAAAATAATTATTAAACTATAAAACCATGAAAATAATAGGTGTAGGAGAAGTTGTTTGGGATTGCTTCCCGGAAGGTAAGAGACTTGGCGGAGCGCCTATCAATTTCTGCTTTTTTGCGAAGGAATTGGGAGCAGAATCATATCCCGTTACGGCAATAGGTGAGGATGAACTCGGCGATGAAACGTTTACAGTGCTTAAAGAGACCGGACTTGATTTAGGATATATTTCCCGTAATATTTTGCCGACAGGTAAAGTGCTTGTGTCGTTGAATGAGGCCGGTGTACCGCAATATGAAATTGTTGAGAATGTTGCATGGGATGCTATCGAGTGTAGTCCTGCGACCATGAAACTTGTCAGCGATGCAGATGCTGTTTGTTGGGGCTCTTTGGCACAGCGAAGCGAAAAGTCACGTGCTGCAATCTTAAGGCTCATAGATGCCGTGCCGGATACCTCTTTGAAGGTGTTTGATATTAATATCAGGCAACATTTTTATTCGACAGACTTGATTGTGGAATCCTTGCAAAAAGCAAATGTACTCAAATTGAATGAAGACGAATTGCCGTTATTGATCTCTCTTCTTTCCCTTTCGACTGATTGTGTGGAAGCTATCGCAGAACTCATTGCTCGTTTTTTGCTCAAATATGTTATATTCACACAGGGGGCAGTACGTAGTGGCATATATGATGTAAGTGGGGAAATTTCATCCATAGATACACCTAAAGTCGAGGTGGCCGATACTGTAGGTGCAGGCGACTCGTTTACTGCTACCTTTGTTGTGAACATACTTAGAGGGGCGTCGGTCGCTGAATCACACCGCAAAGCGGTAGATGTATCGGCATATACTTGTACACAAAGGGGGGCTATTAATCCGTTGCCGGGTAGTAAAAAGTAATATTGGGTACTTCACATAAGGAAGTTTCGTACTTGGTTTGAATGATTCTTCAAACCAAGCGTGGTGGATATGCCTTGTTCTTATTAAATGCGGTTTAATCTCATTAATTAACCGCAGAATTTGCGGCTTAACATACCTCTTTTAACCGCATTTTTATAGATAACTCCAATTTAATAGTTATTTTTGCAGAAATAACTGATGGTATGTTTATCCATGAAATAGAAAATTGGAGTTCATTCAGATGGAACGCTGAAAGATTGTCAGATGCAATAGCCCGGACAAACAGGGCTATAGGGTATCTTGTGGGGCGGTTGAGTACAATTGGATTTGATAGTCAGATGATCGCTACAGTAGAAGCTGTGACTCATGATGTTGTTGCATCATCAGAAATTGAGGGAGTAACTTTGAATACAGCAGAGGTGCGTTCTTCCGTTGCCCGAAAATTAGGGGTAACTGTACCCAATGTGAAAGAGCCGACGCATTATATTGATGGAGTGGTCGAGATGATGCTTGATGCTATAATGAATTACGAAACTCCGTTAACACATGATAGATTATTTGGATGGCATTCCGCACTTTTTCCTACAGGTAAAAGTGGCTTTTCTGATATTCTGGTAGGAAATTATCGTACTGAAGCTATGGAGGTTGTTTCCGGTACATTTGGACGGGAAAGAATACATTATCGTGCTCCCGGGCCGGAACATGTATTTGAGGAAATGGATAAATTTCTTTTATGGTTTAATGCCCCCAATATAGCTCCGTCATTATTAAAGTCTGCAATTGCTCATTTTTGGTTTGTATGTATCCATCCGTTTGACGATGGGAATGGTCGTATTGCGAGAGCTATATCAGATATGGTGCTATCCCAGACAGATCGCAGTAAATTGCGATTCTTTAGTATGTCTATGCAGATTAATAAGGAAAAGAAGTCTTATTATCGTATGCTGGAACAGGCTCAACGTGGAAATGGTGATATAACAGAATGGTTAGAATGGTATCTAGCTTGTCTTAAACGGGCTATTGATGAATCCAATGGCTTATTAAGTGGCATATTGAATAAAGCGATTTTTTGGAAAACTCATTCGGGAGTTGTTATAACTGAAAGACAACGAATGATTCTCAATATATATCTGAATGGTTATGAAGGAAAACTTACTGCAAAGAATTGGAGTAAGTTGGCCGAAGTTTCATTAGATACAGCCACAAGGGATGTGAAGGATTTAGTGGCAAAGGGAATTCTTTCGCCTATACAGGGGCGTGTCAGGGATGTATCATATACATTAAATTATGTAGAATCAGACACTCAAATATCTGATTTTACAGATTCTGTACTAATAAATCGTGATGGAAAAGACTATATTTCTTCTATATATAAGAAACAAAAAACTGTAGAGGAAAGAATTTCTCCATTGGATAAAATGCGTTTTGAACAAAAGGAGATGTCAATTAACGATTTAGTATATAAGTATTTTGCATATCTTATTGAATGATTACCCCCCTTATGCCATTTATTGAAGCATTTGGGGGGTGCGTTAATTATTCAAATAACAATTCCACGAAATCTCTTTCTTATTGAAATCAATTTTTGCCTCAACAGATACTCCGACAGCTTCACCATTCATTACCGCAGGTTGCCATTTCACTTCAGTACTAAAAAAGCGTCCGGGAAATGTTTGCTCTTCTATGAAATATCCCAGTTGAATCCCGGATAAATCATGCACATATTTCAAGTCGGAGAACTTTCCGGTTTTATCAATATTAAAGTTTAATTGCAATACTCCCATTATTGAAAATATTGCGGCATCCGGAAATTCCAGTTTTTTCACATGATTGGCAGTCCGGCTATAAATATGCATGGCAACTTGGTGCAGATACCTTGTCAGATTATATCTTTTGGAATATACTCTTTGATTCATTTCTCCCCATTCAGGAGCTTTGTCCAACATAATAGGCTTACCTTTCAGGTTAAGTGGAATGATAAACTGTAGCTTCGAATCTGTTCTAAGTCCGTTCTCTTTTGATACTTTCCAAGGTCCGGACTTAGAGATCAATCGTTGTATTTCGTTGGCAAAAGTTATATTGGAAGGTTTTTCAATAGTTATGTTACTGATTTTACCTTTTTTACCCACTATAAAATCTGTGACGATTTCAATCTGAAGCGGAGTGGTGTTGGCATAAATTAGATTGCTGAACAAGATGTCCTCCTCATTGAGATTAGCACTAAATGGTATGTCTCTGTGAAGTAATTGATTTTCCAACCATTTAGGGAAGCTGACTTCAGCATCTTTTCTTTTAAATAAAACTTCGGCATCTTTTCCCTTAGAAGGAGTCTCTGAATTACTTTGCGCATATAAAGAGAAAAGTCCTCCCCATGCGATGAACAGCAATAAAGCCGTTCTTTTTACTGTACTCATAATCATAACGAATAGTTTTATAGTTTTGTGTTTATGTATCCAATATCCAAATATATGTATAATATTTGATTAATGGGAATAATGTTCAGCAATTATTTTTTATCTATGGTTTTTCGGAGATTATGTATGACTTGGATGGTTTATCTCCAATAAAAATTCTATTTTTGCATATTCATAAATCAAGAGAAACTCATGTTGAAAATATTAGTAACCTACGCCGTACAAGGCGAATTTGTAGAGATTAAATGGCCGGATATAGAACCTTACTACATTCGTACAGGCATTGGTAAAGTGAAATCAGCCTTTCATTTGGCAGAGGCAATCCGTCAGGTACAACCGGACTTGGTACTCAATATCGGAAGTGCCGGAACAGTCAATCATCAAGTAGGAGACATCTTTGTATGTCGCAAGTTTGTAGACCGTGATATGCAGAAAATGAAAGAGTTCGGCTTAGAGTGTGAGATCGATTCATCAGCTTTACTCGAAGAAAAAGGTTATTGCACGCATTGGACGGAACATGGAATCTGCAATACAGGAGATGGCTTCCTTACCGAGTTGACCCATGTTAGCGGAGATGTCGTAGATATGGAAGCATACGCACAAGCATTTGTCTGCCGTTCAAAAGGAATCCCATTTATTTCCGTGAAATACGTGACTGACATTATTGGTCAGAATTCCGTGAAACATTGGGAAGATAAACTTGCCGATGCACGGCAGGGACTATCACACTATTTCAATGTCTTGAAAGAAAGAATATGATAAGTGACTCCTGCGGCTATCAATCCCAGGAGAATCTTTACCCATATAAAAGGAATTAGGAAGAAAATGCAATAAAGCATCGTTCCCCACATTAATACGAGAGAAATTATTTTGGCGCGGAGAGGAATCGCCTTGTTCTCGCGGAAATTGCGGATGTAAGGACCGAAGTGCCGATGGTTGAGCAGCCAGTTATATAATCGGGGTGACCCTTTGAAATAAAGGGCGGCGGTGAGTAATAGAAAAGGGGTAGTGGGCAGTAGCGGCAGAAAGATACCGAGAATACCGAGCGCAAGGGAAATACTACCTAAAACAATATATAGAGTTTTCATGCGGCAAAGATAGTGCAAAAAAAGGAAAAAAATAACACTCTTAGCTGGATGAAAACTCTATTTTATATTACCTTTGCCGTTGCATCGAGGTGACATTAGATGCGTGTAACTATTAAAATACATACACTCATGTTTACAGTAATCAAACGCATGGAGATCTCGGCTTCACATAAGCTGGTACTCCCGTATCGCAGTAAATGCGCCAGTTTACACGGTCACAACTGGATTATCACCGTCTATTGCCGTTCCGCACGACTCAATTCCGAAGGAATGGTGGTAGATTTCACCCGCATCAAAGAAGTAGTCACGGAGAAACTCGACCATCAAAATCTCAACGAAGTACTCCCATTTAATCCCACAGCGGAGAATATCGCCCGGTGGGTATGCAAACAGATTCCTCAATGCTATAAAGTAGAAGTGCAGGAATCGGAAGGAAACATTGTCATCTACGAGAAAGATCCCGTCGGCGCAGAAGGACAAGAATAGCAAACCAAACAAATTTTGATGATGAGAAAGATTAATGAAATCTTTTACAGCTTGCAGGGCGAAGGCTACCATACCGGAACTCCGGTCATCTTCGTCCGTTTTTCCGGCTGCAACTTGAAATGTGACTTTTGCGACACACAACACGAAGAAGGAAAAATGATGACCGACGATGAAATTATTGCCGAAGTGAAAAAATATCCTGCCGTCACCGTTGTCCTTACGGGCGGCGAACCTTCCTTATGGATAGACGATGAATTGATCGACCGTTTGCACCAAGCAGGCAAATATGTGACTATCGAAACCAACGGTACACGCCCCCTGCCGGCAACTATCGACTGGGTGACCTGCTCTCCCAAACAAGGGGCGAAACTTGCCATCGACCGGATGGATGAAGTGAAAGTGGTCTATGAAGGACAAGATATAAGTATTTTTGAACTACTTCCGGCCGAACATTTTTTCCTCCAGCCTTGTTCTTGTAATAACACTGCTTTAACAGTGGACTGTGTAATGCGACATCCCAAATGGAGACTCAGCCTGCAAACACACAAATTAATCGACATCCGTTGAACGAAATAGACGGGTGATGCGGAAGAAGCTTAAATTATTACAAAATATAGTATGAAAGTAGGTTTGTTTATTCCTTGTTATATCAATGCTATTTACCCCAATGTGGGAGTGGCATCGTATAGACTATTGAAAAGTTTGGGAGTAGACGTCGATTATCCGTTGGATCAGACTTGTTGCGGACAACCGATGGCAAATGCCGGTTTTGAAGATGAATCGATGAAATTGGCACTCCGTTTTGACGATCTGTTTCGGGAATACGATTACATCGTCGGCCCTTCCGCCAGTTGTGTGGCATTTGTGAAAGAGAATCATCCCGGTATCCTTGAAAAAGAAGGGCATGTCTGTCGGAGTGCGGGGAAGATTTATGATATCTGCGAGTTTATCCATGATGTGCTTAAACCGACGAAGATACCCGCACGCTTCCCGCATAAAGTCAGCATCCACAACAGTTGCCACGGTGTGCGCGAGCTCTTGATTTCCGCTCCCAGTGAGTTAAATATCCCTTATTACAATAAATTGCGCGATCTGCTCGATATGGTCGAAGGCATCGAAGTTTTCGAGCCCAGCCATATAGACGAATGTTGTGGGTTTGGCGGTATGTTTGCCGTAGAAGAGCAGGCGGTATCCGTTTGCATGGGGCGTGATAAGGTGAAAGACCACATGGCTACCGGAGCCGAATACATTGTCGGAGCGGACAGTTCCTGCCTGATGCACATGCAAGGTGTGATCAAACGGGAGCATCTGCCAATTCAAATTATCCATATTGTAGAAATATTAGCGTCGCAATCATGAGTACCAAACATTCAAAGGCTGCCGAAAAGTTCTTGCAGGACAGCAAGATGGCAGCATGGC
>OHAB01000361.1_pt1 | contig 44981 bp, 28 predicted proteins | sample 1577031 | NCBI WGS metagenome assembly OHAB01 (sample SAMEA3541477, study PRJEB24748) | human gut metagenome | biome: human gut; feature: human-associated habitat; material: faeces | place: China | collected 2012 | reverse complement strand
AACCAGGGTCCTTCAATGTAACCGCCCAATACTGTATCCGTATGATTCTCACCAAAACGCTCCCAACCATGTTTAGGCATATCCAGATTGAAAAGTTCTTTCGTCTCCCCTTTCTTTGTAAAACGGTGATTTTTATCCAATTCCATACCCCGGATAGGATAAACATTGGAAGATCCCCAGAACATATAAGCTTTCCCATCGTCATCAATAAACAAATCAGGATCTTGCAGATTATGCAGAATGGCAGGCGTAGCTTCCCAATCACCGGAAGCAGGATCATCGGTATAAAGGATGCTCATAGAACCTGAAGGATCGCCTGCAACATAAAGCACAGAGTCCTTATAATTGTGTGCAGCCGGAGCATTGCATCCTTGAGGATACCAATTCTTACCGGGACGTACAAACTCCCAGTTCAATAAATCCCTGGAACGCCAATAGCCGTGCGAGCGCGTTACGAACATATAATATTCCCCGCGAAATTCCACTACTGCCGGATCGGCCCCCGAACGGTAAGAAATATCCCGGTCGGAATTATAAATCATATAGGTATAATCTATATTCAAGGGATTACAATATGTATCCTGACGCATATCCTGCGCCGGAAGAATAGTCCACGCAATCAGGCAGACTATAGTCAATAACAGATGTTTCATTCTTTAACTTTTTTATCAAACAAACAAATAACAAGGTTAGTTGTTTTCATCAAAAAACCGGATAAATCTACGGGTAGCTTTCTCAGAAAAGGTAAAACAAGCCGTAAATTTATCCGGTTACTTATTTAAAGAAGCTATGAACTACACCATATAGTCAACAATCATCAAGCAGTTTCTCTGAGGTGAATAAGAGCTCAACAAGCTTGTTTCTTTCCCCTTCTCTTTTATGACCGTAGTTTCCGGTACGCTCAGCATTTTCTTATACTCCTCCGAGTTACCCAGCACTTTCACGGCTTCATTTAAATCATCATCATCTTTCAACTGCTGTATGATACCACCACGTTGGAAATAATAACGCTTAATGATATCCTGAGCAATCATATTCTTGATATCTTTTGCAAAGTAATCCAAGTCACGGTCCAGATTATGACTAAGTTTCTGCTCAAGAGCCTTGAATTCTTCGGAAGCATCTTTCATATAACCTTCAAATTCTGCCATTTCTTTCAAATTCTTCAGAATCTTCTCACTCTGCTGGTCATATTTAAAATCTGCCTTCTTCACCATTTCCTTAAACTCTGCATAATCAGCATCCGTCACTTCGAAATTCTCGGGAGAAGCAATTGTCGGGTGCTTCAGGCAATATTGAGTAGCATAATTAAAGATCAGATTATCATTTACCAGATAAAACAAAATATTAGGTAACTTTTCTTGTTCCACTGCAACGTCCGGCGTCACACCACCGCCATCACGCACTTCACGTCCGACAGCTGTATGGAATACTGTAGTCAAACTATCAGGAATACGCCCTACACTACCATCCGGGTTACGATGTTTGTAATCTATTGCCTGTACGCAACGGCCACTGGGAATATAATATTTGGAAGTAGTCACCTTCATCGTACCGCCATAAGGCAATGTACGCGGCACCTGCACCAAACCTTTCCCAAACGTGCGGTTACCTACAATCACTGCACGGTCATAATCCTGCAATGCACCCGCCAGGATTTCCGAAGCGGAAGCAGTACCGCTATTTACCAATACAGCAATAGGAATATCCGTATCCAATGGTTCGCGCAAGGTCTTATACGTATTACTTGCTTGTTTTATCTTGCCTTTCGTTGTTACAATCGTCTTACCACGGGGCAGAAAGTAGTTGGCTATCTCTACAGCCTCTTCCAGCAACCCACCGCCATTGTTGCGCAAATCAATTACCAATGAAGTGATACCCTGCTTCTTCAAATCAAGAAAAGCCTTCTTAAACTCTTTAGAAGGATTTCCTGAGAAAGTACTCAGGTTGATGTAACCGATATTGTTATCCAACTTACTGTAATAAGGAATAAACGGCAACTGGATGTTTTTACGGACAATTGTAAAATCCAATGGCTTTGCCTCACCGGGACGCTCAACCTTCAGTTGGAAACTTGTCCCTACCTGTCCACGAAGTATTTTGCTCACATCCGTATTTCCGGTCAAATCTTTTCCATCTATTTCAAGCAAGATATCACCTGCTTTCAATCCCACTTCGGCAGCAGGCATATTTTCGTAAGGCTCCACAATTACTGTACGCTTCAATTTAGGCTCATATCGGATGATGGAACCTATACCTCCATAAGAAGCCTTAAGCATTTGTTCCAACTCACTCCGATCCTCTTCCGGATAAAATTCCGTATAAGGGTCCAGAGAATACAACATCGCATCGATACCCTCTCGTATTGTCTTATTCGGGTCCAATGTATCTACATAGAACATATCCAGTTCCTTCACGATGGAATTGAATATATCCAGGTTCTTTGCAATCTGGAAACTGCGGCTATCACCACTCTTGAAACTAAAAAAGACAACTACACCTACTACTAACAGTAAGGTAGTTATCCAGCGTACTTTCAGTATTTTCTTCATATCCTATTTATTATAGTTCACTGATTCTAGTTTTAATATCTTCCCACCACTCGGCAGGCATTTCTGCACCAATCACCCGGATGATGCTTCCTGAAAGGATAGAACCTATCTTGCCACATTTCTCCAATGAATATCCACAAGTCAGTCCATACAAAAAACCGGCTGCAAAATAATCACCCGCACCGGTCGTATCTATCACTCTATCCACAGTGACAGCATGCACATGCACTTCCTCTGTCCCTTTACGAATGAGCGATCCTCTGGCACCCAACTTCACAATGGCGATGCTGCACATCTTAGCAATCACATCCAATGCTTCTTCCGGTTCTTTACCCGTAAATGCTTTTGCTTCCTCCTCATTGGCAAACACAATATCCACATACTTGTTTATCAATAAAGAGAAGAAATCGTGATCTTGCTCCACAATATTATAGCTTGCCATATCCAGGCAGATTTGCAATCCGGCTTCTTTTGCCAGTTCAATGGCACGAAGTATCATATCATGATCCTGCACCAGATAACCTTCTATGAACAAATAAGTATACCCCTTAAACATCTCCCGCGAAAGATCTTCAGCCTTTAATGTAGCGGCGGCACCCAAATAAGTACCAAAAGTACGTTCCCCGTCAGGTGATATAAAAGTAGAAGCTACCCCCGAAGGTAACTCAGAAGAAACTAATAAATTTGCTTCCGTTCCCCGTTCCAACAAACTTTGCCGATAAAATTTTCCATAAGCATCATTACCAACCTTACCAATGAATCCTGTTCCCGCACCAAGGCATGCCATACCACGAATTGCATTTCCGGCAGAGCCTCCAGTAGCCAATTCGGTTTCCATTTCACTGAAACATTCATTGATTATCAGCAGTTTCGTTTCATCAATCAGGGTCATGCTTCCCTTGGGCAATTCCATTTCAGTAAGAATATGGTCGTCGTTGAGAGTAGCAAGAACGTCAACAAGGGCATTGCCCATTCCAATTATTTTGTCCATTTCGATATTTTTTTTGCAAAGATATTGCATATTTCAAAATATCCTATTACTTTTGCAGCGCATTTGAGAAAAAACAACATTCTTCCTTAGCTCAGTCGGTTAGAGCATCTGACTGTTAATCAGAGGGTCCTTGGTTCAAGTCCAAGAGGAAGAGCGAAAGAAAAACTTAAATGCAACATTCTTCCTTAGCTCAGTCGGTTAGAGCATCTGACTGTTAATCAGAGGGTCCTTGGTTCAAGTCCAAGAGGAAGAGCAAAAAGGTTCGTCATTATGGCGAACCTTTTTTGTTTTCATTATTTAGTTATCTTCATCAAGCTTCCGCAACCGCCAATGTCAATACACTGATACGTATCCCTCCTATCTCACGAAATACATCAGCACAGGCAGTAGTTGTAGCTCCTGTAGTCAAAACATCATCCACAATCAGAATATGCTTCCCTACTAATCGTTCCGGATGGCGGAGTTTAAAAATACCTTCCACATTCTCCCATCTCTCATAAATCGATTTACGGGTCTGTGTATTAGTATGTTTCTCGCGGATCACGGAAGAAGTATCTACAGGTATCCCTGTCACTTGAAACACGCCACGGGCAATCCACTCACTTTGATTATATCCACGAGCTCTCTGTTTACGGGGATGCAAAGGTACGGGAATGACAACATCTACATCTTCAAAAAAGCCGGTCGGCAGTAATTCCGCCGCCATGCAACGTCCCATCACCGCTCCCAGTTCTTTCTTTCCACCATACTTCAATTGATGTAGGATCCTGCGGAAATCACTTCCTTTCCGATAAAAGAAATAAGAGGTGGCACGTTCCAGAGGAAACTTTCCCCAAAACATACGCTCTACAGGATTATCCTTCATTTTATGGTAATTCGTACGCGGCATATCTATATTGCAACGAGTACAAATAGTATCCTCACCCTCTATAAGTGATGCTCCGCAAACTGCGCAGCAGCGTGGAAAAAAAAGATGGAACAAAGGACCGAACCAATATTTCACAGTATTTTTCATCAGGCTGTTTCTTTATGTCACATCCCCAACGGAGGGACTTCTTGTATCAGTTGTTGCAATATAGGATGCAGATATCCATTCGTGGCAATAATATGATGCCCTTCTATAAAATTCTCATTCCCATAAAAGTCAGTCACCCGGCCACCGGCTTCCAGCACCAGCAATGCGGCAGCCGAATAATCCCATTTGCCGATGAAAGCTTCCGCCCAGGCATCAAAACGTCCGGCGGCTACATAGCATATTGCCAAAGCTGCAGAACCAGTCATACGGATACCACCAACCTTACCATACAAATTATGTATCAGATGTTCTCCCGTACGGGCATATTGACATGAGTTATAAGGCAATTCAACTACCAGAAAAGCATCTTCCATCTGCTGCACATTGGAAACCTGTATCCGCTGGCCATCCACATACGCACCTCCACCTTTCCAGCCATAGAAACACTCATCCCTACAGGGATCATACACTACTCCAATCAAGAGTTCCTCTTTAGACCGAAGAGCTATACATACACAATAAGGCGCGTTGTCATGGATATAATTTGTAGTCCCGTCCAACGGATCCACTACCCAACAATAAGGTTCATCCTGATACACTGCCGAACCTTCTTCCGTAATAAAACCGGCTTCCGGCAACAAAACGGAAAGTTCAGCAACAATCTGTTTTTCCGACTCTTTATCTACATAAGACACATAGTCATGCGCATGTTTCTTCTCCACGCTTTCACTGCGGAAAGTTTTTCTCTCTTCTTTCAAGAAACTTCCTGCATCCATAGCAATGCGGCAAACTTTTGCGGTAAGTGATGCTAAATCCATATTCGTATTCTTTTTCTTTGTTATTCTATTATTTCCCGGGCAATCCAGGCGCAGGCCTCAGCGTCGGCTAATGCATGGTGATGCTGCTCCAACTCATAACCAAAGTAGGCAGCTACCGTATGCAGCTGATAGTTAGGCAAACCTTTGATCCGTCTTCGTGCCGTACTCAAGGTACAATGAAATTCATAATCGGGATAATCTAGGCTATAAGTTCTGAAAACGGCTTTCAGACAACTCTCATCAAAACCTTTATTATGGGCTATGAGCGGTAATCCTTCAATAAGTGGCGCTATCTCCTGCCATACGGTGGGAAATATCGGAGCTTTTGCCGTATCCGCCAGTGTCAATCCATGCACACGCGTGTTCCAATAGGTATAATATTCCGGTTCGGGACGGATCAGACTATAATAAGTATCTACAATCTCTCCTTCTCGTACAATTACTATACCGACACTGCACACGCTGGTACGTTGCTCGTTGGCGGTCTCAAAGTCTATAGCGGCAAAGTTTTTCATTATCGGAAAAATTACTTATCCTCGTCTACCTGCTGGTAAATCAGATTTCCTCTTTGACTGATTGTCCATTTACCATTTTCCTGACGAACATTCTTCGTATCATCGTCTTCTACATTCCACGCATAACCACCAACGGGCAAGGAGCGACGATCCAGTATTTCGTTTGGCTGATCATTAGAGAAAAACAATTCCACTTGCAGCGAATCGGGTGCAAAAACTATAAATGCCGTATTTGCCTTATCAGCAACAGACTCCATGCGCACACCTTGCTCCCAAAGGCGGATACAATCTTTCCGAACCTCACTCCAGGTATAACCTGCGGAAGCAATACAACCATGATCGTCTTTATCATTACCTACCAGGTTATCTTCACCCTTCTTATTTTTGGCATTACCACATCCCGCCAACAGGATACTTGCGCTCATAAAGAACAACAAACAGATTTTTCCAACTTTCATAAAGTCATTAATTAAAGTTTCGCAGGCCAAAAGTACAAATAAATATGAAGTGGTGAAGTATATAACTTAATTTTCATCACAAGTCCCCCCTCTCGAATTAACATAATAGCATTCTCTATTACAAAACTAAAACTCTTTTCTGAAGAAAGAAAAAAAGATAAGTTGCCAAAACTAAAGACAAACAGCAAGAAATTGGAACTAAATGGGAAAACGATATGTATCATCACAAATAATAGTTCTCCTATTCATACAAATACATGCTCTAAATAATTGTTTTTTAGGATATATTTTATAATATTTGTAGTCTGATTTTCGGTTTAAGAACGAGAACAAGAAACTCAATAAACTAATCAGAAGTATGCATATCATTTTACTTTAACACAATAACATTCAACTGCTTATGAAAAGAATTACTACTCTATTAGCAGCCATTATCTCAATGGCATTTATGAATCAGGCATCAGCAACCCACGCCATCGTGGAAGTAACTACGGCGGGACAGCTGAATTCCGTAGTTGAAGTTGCTAATTGTGACAGCATCACTATTTCGGGTAATCTGAATAGAAACGACTTTGATTTTATCAGAACACAGATGCCAAACCTCGTTTATCTGAATTTACGTAAAGTTACAGTGCCGGAAAACAAATTACCCAATTCCGGACTCTACGAAATGAAAAGCCTGAAGGAAGTGATGCTTCCCGATAATTTAGAGACAATAGGAAATAGCGCTTTCATCTACTGTTCCAATTTAAAAGATATCAGTTTTCCTGAAACATTGGTCACCATAGAGTACAATGCATTCTACCATAGCGGCTTATCCGAAGTTACATTTCCCGCAAATCTGCAAACCATCAGTGATGCCGCCTTTTACGAATGCTACGACTTGAAGAAAGTGACTTTCCCTAAGAAATTGAGAGTCATAGGCAACAACGCATTTCTACGCAGCAATCTCTCTGAAGTCATTCTGCCCGATAGTCTGAAAACCATCGGGAATTATGCTTTCTGCTATTGCCAGCAACTGCAGAAAGTAGTATTCCCGGAAAAGCTGGAGAGAATGGGAGAATATGCCTTTTATGATTGTTTCCGCCTCCATACCGCCACACTCAAAGGCAAAACCGCACCATCGATAGCCGGAAACACCTTTAATTATACCAAAGTGTTTTATGTACCGGAGGGCGCAGCACAGACCTATAAGGATGCTTCCTACTGGTCTAATCAGGTAATAATAGACGGAAATACTCCAAAGAAAGTAACCGTAACTCTGGCCACTGCCGGAACCTTGGGAGAAGAAATTCTCAAACAAGTAGAATATGTAAAGCAAGTCAACGAATTAGTAATAAACGGCCCGCTGAACAATGATGATTTTTATCAGATACAACAGCAAGCCACTAATCTTATTACTATAGACCTGACCGGAGCAACCATAGAAACATTGCCTGAGAAATTCTTCTACGAAAGGGCCGCCCTACTCGACATAAAACTTCCCGCTACGCTGAAAAGTATCGGAAGGTATGCGTTTTACCAGTGTTACGGATTAACTCGGATTTCAATCCCCGAAGGAGTGACAAGTATTGGAGAATATGCTTTTTACCGATGTCTTTCAATGCAAGAGATAACACTGCCGGGCACTCTGACAGAAATGCAGAATAGCATTTTCGAAGAGTGTTCGAGCTTGGCGAACATCGAGTTCCCCGACAAAATAACAAATATAGAGAGTAGAATGTGTCACAATTGCAGCGCATTGAAACAAGTGAAGTTCCCTACCAATCTGAAAAACATTTCAAACAGTGCATTCGAGAAATGTACAGCATTGGAGAAAGTTGTTTTACCCGAAGGGCTAACGAACATTGATTATCACGCTTTCTACCAATGTAGCGCATTAAAAGAGATCTCTTTCCCCTCGACATTGACAACATTAGGAGATGCCGTTTTCTACCGTTGCACAAGTCTGACGGAAATCGCTCTACCAGCTTCCCTAACCTACTGTTACTACCCATTTTATGAATGCTATAATATAAAGAAAGTCACCAGCCTGGCTTCCGTCCCTCCTTCCCTGCACGATAACCAGGACATCCTGTATAATGTAGACAAATCTCATGCGGAACTTATCGTCCCCTTCTGGTCCGTAAATAGCTACAAACTCGCTCCGGGCTGGGATGCATTCCCCATCATCAGTTCGCTGGATTATGAAACAGACATTATCAACGTACAGGGTGAACTGGTCATAGCGGCAGACATCCGCTTCAAAAACAATCCAACTGTATCGGTATTTGATAACGGCCAACTGACCGTCAGAGGCACCGATGCACTCTCCATGAAGAAGTACACCCAAAGCCACACTCTTAGTGGATATGACGACAATAATTGGTCCTACCGCAACCCCGTTTATACGAACTTGCTCAGCGAGTCCGGAGCCATGCGTGCCGACAGTGTCATCTACAAGTTGAATCTGAAAAGAGAGTACTGGCAGTTTATCACGCTTCCTTTCGATGTGAACAGGGCAGATATGCAAGTGGACAACGATGCCCTCTTTGTCATCCGCTACTATGACGGTAAAGCACGAGCCAACGGTGAAACCGGCAACTGGAAAGACGTACCCGCTGACGGAACGTTACAAGCTGGAACCGGCTATATCATCCAAGCCAACAAACAAACCCAACTCACTCTGAAAGCCATCAACAATGACAACAAGAACCGGCTCTTCTCTGGCAATGCCTTAAAACGAACACTGAATGAGTACGCCTCCGAGTTCGCTCACAATGCCAGCTGGAACTTCATAGGCAACCCCTATCCATGCTTCTATGACATTTATTACATGGACTACACCTCTCCCATTACAATATGGGACACCCGTAACCGGACTTACACCGCTGTCTCAACCGAAGACGATAACTACATACTCAGTCCGATGCAGGCATTCTTCATTCAGAAGCCGGTGGAAATGAAAGAAATCAGTTTCTCTGCCGAAGGCCGCCAACTGAATGCCACTGTACGCCAACGCACCACGACCCGTTCCACCGTTTCGCCGAACCGTACCGTCTTCAATTTCACTTTGAACGATGACACTTATACCGACCGTACCCGTGTAGTTATCAATCCCGAAGCAAGCATGGATTATGAAATGTCCCGCGACGCCGCCAAATTCATGAGCGACGACAAAGACGTGCCACAACTCTTCACATTGGACGCTACTGGCAGATATTACGCCATCAACGAACGACCGTTGGGCAACGGAACTTTCTCCGTAGGCATTTACGCAGGAAAAGCCGGCACATATACCCTGAGTCTGGCAGACGCCACGGTTACAGCAGACGAAGTGATATTAACAGATAAGCTGACAGGAAGCAAAACGCGTCTCGACCTCGACAGCTATACCTTTACGACAGAAGCCGGCTTCTGCACCGACCGCTTCGAACTGCGTCTGACTACCCGTACCATTACCGGAGTAGAAGAAACTCAGGACACGAATACCGCCCAAGTGACAGCAGGAGCCGGACAAATCTTAATATCTGCGCAACCGGGAGATGAAATGAGGGTCTGCAATGTCACCGGACAAGTCATTGAGCATCGGATATTGACACAGTCATCAATTTCCCTCCCCGTCGCACCGGGCTTCTACATCGTAACCATCGGTAAAGAGACATTTAAAATTATGGTAACCAAATAAAAACAGAACATCCATGAAATATATACTCAGCCTATTCATTGCTCTCTGGAGCATCGCGGCGTGGGGACAAGAAGGAGGGGATGGGTTCAACCCCTCCAACCCCGGAGAACCGGGCCAGAGATACAATTTGACGGTCAACGTCACCCCCGACGAGGCAGGCAGTACCTCACCTTCGGGGAAGCAGCAATACACTTTGGGAGAATCTGTTTATCTCAGCGCCAATGCCAACAACTATTACCAGTTTGTCGGTTGGATACAGGACGGAGATACAATTTCCCGCAACCGCTCTTTCAATTATACCATGCCGGCAAAGAATACGGCCATAACCGCTGTGTTCAAAGCTACAGATAGCTTCAACCCCGACAATCCCGACGATCCGTCGCAGGAAGTCATCAAATACAAACTGGTGCTGACGGCCTCTCCGGCCGAAGGAGGAAGTTTCAATATCACTTCAGGAGAACGTTTCAGTGAAGGAGCTTCGATTTCAGTCTATGCCTATCCGAACAGCAACTATCAGTTTGAGGGGTGGAAACAGGGAGATAAATTACTGTCTACGGAAGGAGTATATTCGTTCGTAATGGGGAAAGAAGACGTTTCCATCACCGGTTTATTCCACTTTAATCCGGCAAACCCGGGAAATCCGGGAGCCAATCACTGGGATGCGGAAACAGGCGAACTGATTCTTGACGACTTCACTCCGGGAAGCATCATGAATGCCGTAGACCAGGTAACCGGCGGTTCAAACAACTATGGCAAAGTTTCGATGGTCATTATCAGCGGTCAGATGAATAGTCATGACTTCGGCATCGTAGATAGGTTGAACAACTGTACATTGATTGACCTAAGCCGAACAGGCGGATATACGGAAATTCCCCCATATGCATTCGACAATACTAATTTATCAACGGCTATCCTACCTGCCTGTACAGAAAAAATAGGCTACCATGCTTTCGGAAATTGCAAAAATCTGACAGACATCAGTTGTTACGCCATCACCCCGCCGATAGCGGATGAACGTGCCTTTGAAGGAATTGCCGAAAATGCCGTCATTCGTGTTCTGTCCTCTTCCATTCCACTCTATGCAGAGGCTGCGGTTTGGAAAGACTTTACCATTCTACCACTGACTGAAGATGTCAGAACCTTGGAGGTGAACCTCCCTGTCGGAAGTGAGAGCACTTACAAGAACATGACTATAGAATTACAAAACTTGCAGAACGGTCAGAAACAACGCTACGTTGTATCCGACCGCATCACTTACACTTTCAACGGACTACTGAAAAACTGCACTTATAATGTTTATCTGAAAACTCCTGCAGATGTAGTGTTGGGACAAATAGAGAAGATTGAAATAAAAGAGGAGAACCAGTCCGTTACTTTCAGTTCACTGCTAACCCTGCTCGACGTAAACTTGAAAGTGCAAACGCCAGATGGAACAGATGTTACCGATCAGACACAAGTCACATGGTTGAATGACCAACAGACATATTTATCACAAGGCAGTTCGCTGAAAGCACAAACAGCAGGGACGAAGTTGAACTACCGAATCGTATTAAATCAGAATTTAGGGATGCAATACGTAACACCGGAGAATCAAACTTATAGTGTAAAAGAAGAAGAGAACCAGCTGGTTTACACTCTAATTCCCATCGAAATGCTGACTGTTTCGGGACTTGTCAAAAATGCCAATAGTGATGCATTATCGGGAGCTGTTATCTCCATCTCCCAAAAGTTAAACGGCAAGTACTCAAAATCTTTTATAACACAAACCGATACCAAAGGGAAGTTCGAACTGGATGTCTTTAATGATGAAAGTACGATTTCGGTTTCTGCTACTGACTATATCAGCCAGACACTGACGAAAGCAAACTTCAACGCGGGAGCAGATTTGGGAACGGTTGAACTGAAAGCCATATCCGGCACAACAATCAACCTGAACCTCACCTATACCCCCAGCGTAGCAACTGATGAGGAAGCCAGAACAGAGAATTGGTATTCCGATTATGCCAATATAGCTTATACTATATATAATGAGACACAAGAAAAAGAAATCACCAATTTCTCAGTACAATATCCTTCCATTGTGCTTTTGGAAGAAGTGGCAGCGGGTGACCGGCTCCGCATCATCGCTAGCAGTAAAAACGGAGCTTTCCGTTCCGTAACAGCCACCGCAACAGTGGACAAGAATGCAGAGAAAGCAAACGTTTTGCTCAACATTATAGCATTGGGCGGTATTAGCGCTTCCTACACCGATACTGACAATACCGATATAGTAGGGATCCTCTACGACAGTAAAGGAGAATTACTAAAGAAATATACTTACTTCAATCAATGCCTTTCCATCAGCAATCTCTCTGACGGGAAATATACCCTGGTCAGTATGGTCAACAGCGCTTTCTTCAATTCTATTTTGAAGATATCCCAACTGGCCGCATCCGGACTGACGGAAGGAACAGATTATGTACAAAACACCGTAACCGTAAAAAGCGGCATTCTCTCTTCCATTACTAACAGTCATATTCCAATGCTGGATGAAAGTAAGCTTTATTACACGGGAGATAATACGTCATTTACTGCCAACAAAGCCTCCATCGTAGCCGGTAATTATCTGACGTTAAAAGGGAAAATTGATTTTAAAGAAGAGTACACCGCTTCGGTCAGCAACGTACAGCTGATAGTTGACCTACCTGAAACGTCTTTATATGTGGAAAACTCAGCCATGACAGGCAGCAACATAGCGAGTTATACTTTGGACAATAATCGACTAACAATTCCATTACACAACTACACCGAGTTGGTTCGTTTCTGTGTAATCCCAACTGCCTCCGGTGAGTACATCCCCAATGCTTTTGTACAGTTTACGCTGAACGGGAAAGAAATATTGCAACCTATTGGAGCCGCCACCTGTACAATAAAGGACTTGTCCATCTCCATACCATCAACTGTAGCTAAGAAAACATTTTCAATCAATGGCACAGCTATTGGAAAATCAGAAGTCGAGATTTACGATAACGGCATATTAATAGGCCAAACAACCTCATTAGCTAATGGTCTATGGTTCACCACATGTGAACTTTATAACGCAAAGAATCTATCTTCGCACGATATCTACGCTAAGATTAGGACCAAAGACGGAGCAGAGTTACAAACAGAAACTTGTCCTGTGCTCTATAATGAGAACGCAATAGAGGTATCTAAAGTAACGATGATTAATATTGCTCACGGAGCCTCTTCGCTGGATCTATTAGAATATGTGACGACTTTTGACTTCATTAATCCGATAACCTCTGCCCAAACATATTGGTATTGGCCTAATTATCCGGATTTTACCTTCAAGATTGATTTCACCAATAATAGTCCGGAAATAATAACAAATGTTGCACTTCATGTGAAAACCTCTTCCAATAATATCGTCCGCATACCCGCAAGCTATAATCAGACTAAGGATATTTGGGTTGCAACTCATCCATTCCAGTCAGAAGCATTGCCTGTAAACCTGAGCGTAACCTACGATTACATCGATTATAGTATGTGCGACTCATTGGCTTACATCAACACGTTAGAAAAGAATATAGGGATTCCTGTAATAGAAGATTATGACGATACAGACGACATATTTACCTACTCTATGAAGTCAAAATCCAGCGACATCGCCCTTAAATGCTTTTTTATTAAAACGGATATAAAGAATAAAGAGGCAATAACAAAGAAAATAGCAAATTCAACATTCAAATTATGCATAGAAAAAGGTCCGTTCAAGTATTATGTGAATGATACAGATGCTTATCAGATAACAAGAGAAACAAGCGACAGCCTGTTCGTTTATGCATATTTCGGCTATGATGATGTCCAATCATACAAGGATTATGTGACTCTATTCGGAAAGAATATAAACACCACAACAAGGATAGCCGGCTTTGATCCCGGAAGTGATCGGATTGCTCCCTCAACGGACCGGTTAAACCAATGGCGGGATCATATCATTCAAGGGGCAATAGACGAAGCTAACAGAAAATTGAAATGCGCAGACGATATCACAAACATAAATCTGCACTCAGATATCATGCATTTAAGGCAATGCGTAGGTTTCTCTTTAGGTAGTTTCTTAGCACATTCAGCAAATCTCATCAGTTCATCAAGCGGACGTCCTGAGAATGTTATTGATGCAGGAAATACCCTTTGGGGTGCCGCCGACGCTGCAAGTAGTTTTGGGGATGGAATGCAGGATTTAACAAGGGCAGGACATGCCTACCTACAACGGATTCATGATGCCCCCGATTGTCCAGATGACAACGGTGGAAAAGGAAGCGATTCCGGAGAATCAGGCAACCCAAATCCCAATTACGTAATGGACCCATCCGGCTATGTCTACGAAGCTGTTGCCAGTAACCGCCTGCAAGGCGTAACCGCCACTTGTTACTACAAAGAAATGGTGGAAGACATGTATGGCGACCTGCACGAGAATATTGTACTTTGGGATGCTGCCGAGTATGCTCAGGAGAATCCACTATTCACAGACGAAAACGGTATGTATGCCTGGGACGTCCCCCAAGGTCTCTGGCAAGTGAAATTTGAAAAAGAAGGCTACCAGACAACTTACAGTGAATGGCTCCCCGTTCCTCCCCCGCAGTTGGAAGTGAACATTGGCATGGTACAAACCGCACAGCCTACCGTAACAGCCATACGTGGTTATGAGACAGGCATAGAAATTGATTTTAGCAAGTTCATGCTGCCCGAAACCATGACTGCCGAGTTCATCACCCTTACTCGCAACGGAGAAGCGGTAGCAGGAGAAGTGACTTTCAAGAACGCCGAAGCAAACCCACAAAACAAGAATGAGCAATTCGTTTCGAAAGTGCGCTTTGTCCCTGCCGATGCTCTGGCTACCACCGACAAAGTGATACTGACTGTCAGCAAACGTGTGAAGAGCTATGCCGGCATACAAATGGAAAGTGATTATAGCCAAGAGATAGCCATTGAAAAAGAGCCCAAGGCAGTGGTCGCTTCCGAGATTGAAGTGGTGTACAATGAAACGGCTGAAATTACAGTAACAGTAGAACCGGCAGAAGCCTCAACAGGCAAGAAAGTGACCGCAACTTCCGTTTCCTCCACCATTGCTGCCATAGAACCGGCAGAAGCCACATTGAATAAAGAAGGCAAAGCCACCTTCACTATATCAGGCGAGCTCCCGGGACAAACTATGATACAGTTTGCCGTCGAAGGTATGGACATGAAACCGGAAGTAAAAGTGAGTGTTGTGGAAGCCGGAGAAAAAGAAATCACTCGCAACTACACCCTCTCTATGGGCTGGAACTGGTTCTCTATCAACGTGCAGGATCAGAATCTAAACGATATACCAGCTCTACTCGCTCCCATCAAAGAATCCGTCCTCATCCTAAAAGGACAAAACGGAGAACTGACGAACAAAAATGAAAATGATTGGGAAGGTTCATTGAACAGTCTGAGCACTACTCAAGCTTACAAGATAAAGATGAAGAAAGAGGCAACTCTTGAACTGACCGGAAAGGGGGCAGATCCGACAAGCAACACCATTACCCTAAACCAGGGCTGGAACTGGATAGGTTATATTCCTACCGTCACTTTACCATTGGAGCAAGCCTTGCAAAATCTGCAAGCTGAAGAGAATGACCTTATCAAAGGCTTGGACAGCTTTGCCATATACGATGGAAGTACATGGACAGGCAGCCTACCCCACCTGCTTCCCGGTGAAGGTTATATGTACTATTCTCAATCAGTGAAGTCTTTCAACTATACTGCGAATGGTACAGAATCAGAACCATCCACTCCATCAGCACAATGGAGTTATGACATTCACCAGTCCGAAGACAACATGATTGCCATAGCCGAGCTTTACAACGGAGAGCAAAAAGCTGAAATAGGGAAATTCCTTGTCGGTGTATTTGTGGGCGATGAATGTAGAGGTATAGCCGTTGAAAAAGACGGTTATCTATTTATCACTGCACATGGAGAGCAAACCGATGGCAAACTGACCCTACGTGCCTTCGACACCGCCGACCAGCAGGAATACAACGTCAAGGAAGAAATAGAATGGAGCGGTACACTGACGGGCAGTTTAACCACTCCTGTCAGCCTGCATATAGGCGAAGCAACCGGAATTACTCCTATTTCGGAAGGACTGTTGGTTTATCCAAGTCCCGTACGCCACCGCTTATATATTCGGGGAGATATTGGCAACATTGAAGAAGTACGCATCTCTGATACTGCGGGGCAAACACTGATATTGGACAAACAGGTGATTCCCAACGAAGGAATCAATGTTTCTTCACTGAGTAAAGGGATTTACTTCATAATCATAAAAACCGGTAATGAGGTTATACAACAGAAATTTATGAAGATAGATTAAGCCTGTCTCTCTTTATTACACTTCTCTTAAAAGTCTCCCTCCGATACATAATCCGAAGGGAGACTTTTTTGTACCGACCTTTAAAAGTCATAAACCGGCAAGCATATGTTACATAGATTCTAATGATAAACAAATCAGCGGGAGTGGTCATTAAATGACAGTTTATTTATATACAAAGAGTTTATACACGCTTTTACTTGCACGCTTACACTATCCGCCATAAACAACTGATAAACAGCCCAAAATCAGTGGTGGCAGCAACTTTTATTTAAGTGCAGGCAATTTTGCTTGCACTACGCACGTCGTCCTGACACGATACTCTCACCGCAATCGCATTACAGTCACCAATATCTTAACCTACATAATTCATACGCAGGAGTTAGAGGAGTTAAAGAAATTATCAGCCAACAAGTTGGCTTAGGAGTTAAAGCCAATAGTATTGACATCGGTAAAAAGAACTATCGGCTTTAACTCCTACTATGAACGAATCATATTAAATCTTTTCTTGATTCAAAATAATAATTTGAACATGACAGTAACCTGCTATCATGAAATGAGATAAGATAAAAAATAAGGATTTTACTTTTTCAGATGAACTCCGGGTTTATGAAATAGCATCACAATCATAGATATAATCATAACCACAACTCCTATCAAAGAACCTGCATAATTAAATTCCGTTTCTCCAAAAGACAATTTCAATAACATCCCGTCATCACGAATATCCAAAACACAAAGAGTAAAACCCAAGAGAGCAAATACGAGCAATATAATCTTAGTAAATAAGTTATTGTTGTATTCACTCTTTATTCCTAATTCATTTACTTCAGGTGGCTGACCCTCAGAAATAAATACACTTTTCTTCTTTTTCTTTTTAAAAATTCGCATTGCCTGTCAAGCCTTTCAATTCTCTCTGTCTCATAAGTTTTACAGAATTCAATTGCTTTACGGTCGCAGTTTTTTGAGCAGAAGAAAAAGCCTTAGATATTCTCGTATCAATGCGGACAGTTGCCTCATGCGACAAAGATGTTACAGCACCCTTCTTTTCCTGCGCCGCAACATAAGTTGAATAAGTACTTTTTAATCTTGCCATTTAGTATGTTCTCCTTTCAAATTGCGGTCAAAGGTATAAAAAATATCTTTGTTTCCCATAAATTGCTTGTATATTTTTCTGTGATACTGACTATTATCTACTGTTCTAACAATTATTCTGTCTGAAAGTTTAGCCATAATGAAGTAATTCAACGATGCATTTCCTTCTGTCGCATCAAAAAGCATAATGTTACTCACAGGAGTTCTCTTGGGGTCTTTTATAACCGTATCTTCAGTGTCTATCATTTCGCATACCCATACAAAACGAGGCATTGCCATGCAGACGAAATGCTCCCGTGAATCTTTATTGTTGGCTTGCGTAATATATTCCTTATAGGAACGGGAAGTAGTTAGAAAACATCGATAAATATATTTAGTGTCTTCCTTTTTTATTTTCAAACCAGGGATTCCCTCTTCCAGACTTTTTATGACTTCGTCTATTTGAATCATTTCAGCATCCAAATATATTTTTTCATATAATGGTACAATGAAAGAAGTTATTTCTTCATTATAACCAATAAGTTTATATGGTCTTTCATTATCGTTTATTGTTACCAATTTAACATTATCTTCACCAATCTTATTTTCTTTCCCGATAACAAGATAAGTATGATCACTGGTACAAGTTATAATAGGGAAACCTGATTCTATGTATATATACAATAACCTTTTAAATTCATCGTTACTGTAAACCTCATAGTCTGCATCTTCTTTTTGACGTGTATAAGTGCGTATGCCAAAACCTATTTTTCTCAGAACAAATGAAATCATGTCGGATGGTAGTCCTCGTGATGGAAGCTGCCTCTCATTGCTGTATCTTGACAAAATTTTAATTATTTGAGATGGAAGGAGTTGACTGTATTTATTGTACTTATGAGAAAAATAATCCATCATCATCATTAAAGAAATTTCCGCACATGACACAGCTTCACCGTCCTGACCACAAAACGGGAATCCGGTAACAGACAACTTTCGCCCATAGACAGAAACATCTTTCTTGCATAAGCAACAAACAAATTCACGCTCCTCAAAAAGAGCAGGAGATAAAAACGTATAACCTACAACGCGACGTACAGTCGGTCTCAAAACCATATATCCATAAAATTTATCGGAAAGATTCAGATCGTAAAAGTTGTGTTCGTTTACATCATCCGAAAAGAATGATATTCTGAAACAATAGCGACTATAATCACAGTGCTTTTTAGAATAAAAAGAGTAATAAGTATCTCTATAGTAAACATCAATGTACGGATATTCAATGCAGCAAATGATATCTTGCCGCATATCTTTAATCATCCTTCTTATACCTATGCCAACCTTATCGTCAGGAACTTTTAATTCATCAGAAACCAACGAAATAAAAGCTTCATCCTGTAGATAATTTATATTGCAAAATGAGAATGTTATATTTTCTGTTGACAAAGGCTGTTCTTCAACAACGCTTTCGTCATACATTTCAAGTTTGCAGCCATGTCTGTTTTTCATAAAATGCATTATAGTAGCTTTCGCTTTTTGAAAAAGATTCATATAAGAGATACGTTTAACAAATTACAAATTTAATTATTTTCTTATTTATCGACTATTATTTATTCAAAAATATTGTAAGATTTCTTGTTTCAGTTTTTTCATCCATTATTAGAATACCCTGTTTATCAGCTTTTAGGCTAAAGACAGAAAAAACACTATATATGGGTACCATTGGATATATAGATGCAACGCGTCCGATATATAGATGCAATCTGCACGATATATAGATGCAACACGTCCGATATATAGACGCAACATGCCCATAGTTAACAAACAAGAACAATGACACTAATATCCCTATTTCACAAACATAAAGATGTCATTATGCGAATTCCGCTAACACACGCTTGAATTAAAAAGACTCTTCCAGCACAATGAATCCTCATTTTCCTTGAAATAGACCATCTGTTTGCCTAAAACTAATGATGTAATTGGGCAAAACTAACCATGTAATTGGATAAAACTAATAATGTAATGGAGTAAAACTAACGATGTAATTTACAAGATGGCTACACCATTCGGTGCAAAAGGTGTAGTCATCTTGCTAAAAGGGTGACACCATCCGGGAAAAAGGGTGTAGCCCTCCTCCAAAGCCGATTTATTCTGTCTATTTGAATACGAAGCCGGATCATTCGGCATCTTCCTTTTTGCTGCAATTACATCAAAGATGAAGATTATTTGGAATAAAATAGAGCATAAGAAGAACATTGCGACTCCTTTTCTTTACAGACAATACTCATCGTGCACTTTCACCAAACGTTATCCTTGCGTTTTTTCTTCTTTCCCTCCGGTAGGGCTTGAAAGAAAACATTCTCGCACATTAGGATTATCACTTTGTCAATCTGTCAGATTGATAAAACGTTGCATCACTGAGTGATTTTGGGATGATTCAGCTCATACACCGGAAGTTTCAGCCGTAAAGCCGTCAAATGAGGCGATTCGGGAAAAGCTGAAAGAACAGTAAAAAGAAAAGTAGATTTATAGAAAGACAAATCAAAGCACAGATTCAGGGGGACAGTCGCCATACCCAGACATTACCGAATACGGTTTCATAGACAAACAACATTATATCCATACTAAGTGGTCGATATAACAGATTATACAGAAAAAATACAGCAGACATTAACAGAAGTTCCACTATTTATAATAAAAAATTATCCAAAGGGAGTTCTTTATTAAGAAAATTTATCCTACATTTGTACCAAGTCTTGCTGCTTATAGAGATAGGTGACGCATAAGACAATAAAATGTGAGTTTACGAACGCAAGAAGCGAAAGTTATTGTTCCCCTCTAGAATCTGGAAAATTCAACCCCGGAGCAATAGCAACAGTTTCTTCACGTCTACGTTATATTATATAACATAGGCGTGAGGGCTGTTGTTCATCCGGGGCAAGGTATTCCAGAACCTTAGAGGGAGATGAACAGAAACAGTCCTCACGCTTTTTTATATAGTAACCTCCGCCGGAGAGGATAGACGGAAGAAACAGAAAAACACGCTATGACAAACAGGAAAGTCACAAAATGGTTGTCGATAAAATTACTTTTAGTGATAAGTTTGTTCTTCGCTGCAACTGCTACGGAAGCACAAAACAAAATCCAGGTGACTTCATTCAACCGGATGGAAACAGATGTCACCGCCCGGATCACCGCTCCTCAACGGGATCAGAACGGAGAAGTATGCGCACTAATCCGCATCGTTACAACCGAAAAAGACCTAATGTTCGAACCGGATGCACTTGGAATCGTCTCCCGTGAAAACAAGCCCGGAGAAATCTGGCTGTACATTCCTCGCGGAGCACGACGTATTTCCATTATGCACGATAAGTTCGGCGTACTCCGCAATTATTTCTATCCTGACATTATTGAGAAAGCCACTGTCTATGAAATGGAAATACAAATAGGAGACGGAACGCAGCAAACACCCGCAAACACGAATACCCAACTAATTGTGATGCGTCCCGATCCGGCAACCGCCAATATTTATATCGATGATGAAAAAGTACCTACCGAAAACGGACTGTTCACCGCTACTATGAAAAAAGGCACCCATACCTACAGGGTGGAATCACCCATGTACGCCCCCGAAGCCGGTGTTATCGATCTGGGTAGCGAGCAAAAGATCATGAGCGTAACACTGAAACCCCGTTTCGGATATCTGGAAATATTCTCCCTGCCCGAACAGGACGCCAAAGTTTTTATAAACAATGAGCTTGCCGGACAGACACCCTACAAGAGTGACCGAATGCCATTACAAGAGTACCGGATACGCATCGAAAAAGATTTTTTCTTCCCGATGGACAGTACTGTCACCATTTTCGCTGGCAAGACGAGCAGCCTTACCTTTAAAATGAAGTCCACCATCAAGCCTAAAGAGCCACGACGCACGCTGGTAATGGCGGAAGTCGGCTATCACCCTTCACAGATTTCTTTTGGCGCCATGGTCGGCATTGTCAGTAAGAACGGAGCGTATCTACGCTTCCGCAGCGACTTCGGTTCGGCATCCACCGAACTGGAATGCGATGATACAGGGGCATTGGCCAATGGCACGGGTACACCTTATTATAAAGAAGGTATCACTACCAAAGCACGCATGTCTATTACCGCAGGCTATTTACGTCAAATCATCAAACCGCTATATGCCTACATTGGCGCAGGATACGGCAACCGGGTTCTGGCATGGGAAACGATAGACGGCGAACTGGTAAAGAACACCGACCACTCCGCCACAGGCGTAGCCGCTGAACTTGGCGCCATCGGACGACTGGGACAATTTGCGGTATCCGTGGGATTCCAAACCGTCAACTTCAAATACCACGAACTCAGCGCAGGCATTGGCTTCTTTTTCTAATTCTTAATTCTAATATCCATTTAAACGATGAAAAGATTACAATACATCATTTGGTGCAGCCTGTTGCTATTCGTGGCAAGCTGTGAAAAAGACACTGAACCGATAAACTTCGCTCCGGTACCCGTCACTGGTGAAACATCCGGCATCACCCGATTTGAAGCCATTTTATCAGGTACGGTAACCCCACATCCCGATTCACCTCAAGGACAGAAGCATAACATTTACTTTCTCGTTTCCTCTATGTCTTCCAAATTATTGGAAGCTGTAGATACAATTCCCGGCACAAAAAAGGCAGAGAATGAATACACTCTTACACTTAACAATCTAAAGCCGGGAACAACTTACTATTATAGTATAGAATCAAGCAGTGGGCATAATGCCGTACGTGGCGCAATCAAAGAGTTCACGACATTATCGACGGACATCCCATCGGTTACACTCAGTCTTACCAGCAAAACGGAAAACAGCATTTCAATTAGTGGCAAAGTAATAGACGAAGGTGGAGCCACGATAACAACCAAAGGATTCGTATACAAGGCATACACCGAAGGGACTAATGATCCCACTATCACTGACGGAACAATAGTGGCAGGAGACAGTGGAGAGAATGGTAGCTTTACAGGAGCGATAAAAGAAAACATACTACCTGAGACAGCCTATATCATACGGGCTTATGCAACCAACAATGACCATAAAACCGGATACAGCAAATCCATCACCGTCACCACAGACAAGCTACAGGTTCCCTCACTCACAACCGGAGAAGCAAGTGACCTAACTGCATACAGCGCAATACTTCACGCTATTTCGCTATCCGACAATGGGTTTACTGTAACCGAACGTGGTTTTTGCTACAGTGCCGAAAGCCAGACGCCAACAATCGATCATCCCCGTGTACGTTCCGGTCTGGAAGGGAATGAATTTACGGCAACCGTTTCCAGTCTGGAACCGGCAAAGACTTACTATTATCGAGCGTATGCCATTAATGAAAAAGGCATCGGTTACGGTGATACTAAAGAATTCACTCTTCCGGAGGTACAAACCTTGACTTTAAGTCCGCCTAAAGTGAGCGACATCACAATCAATGATGCCACAGTTACTTCATCTATCAATTTACCTGCCGGTGCCAGTATCTTAGAGAAGGGTATTTGCTACAGCACGTCCGTACTACAGCCGTCAATTGAAGATGAGCACATAGCCGACCCTTCGGAAGGTAACAGCATCTCTGTTACATTGAAAGAATTGATTGAGGGACAACACTATTATGTACGCTCCTATGCCATATCACGAGATGGTACATTCTATAGCGGTCCGGCAGAATTCACCACTGTACAAACCGGTTTGGCAGAAATTAGCAACATAACTTTAGGAGACGTAAATATCTCAAGCGCAGCACTTAGTGCCAAAATAACAAAGGACGGTGGTACAAATATTCTAGGAAAAGGGTTCTGCTACAGTCTGAATACGGAATCACCCACTATCGACAATTCACTTGTCATCGACAAATCAGAAAGTATGAATATCAATGCTACCCTAACAGGACTGGAAGAGGGTAAAACTTATTACACACGAGCCTATGCCACCAATAAAAACGGAACGGCATATAGCAATGCCATAACATTCACCACCGTACAACATTATAAGCCGGTGGTAGAAGAGTTAACGGAAGTAGAAGTAAATGACGACAATGCCACTATGAAAGCCCGATTGGCTGACAATGGAGGCATGAGCATAACAGAATGCGGCTTCTGCTGGGATAGTTCGTCTGCTGAGCCGGACATCACCCGCAACAAGAAAGTAATAGCAACCTTGAAAAACGGAGTGTTCCAAGCCAAACTTACCGGATTGGCCTATAATACGTCTTATCATGTACGCGCCTACGCTGTTAATGGCAAAGGAGTTGGATATAGTGCTTATGTTATCATAAAGACCGGAAGTTCTACTAAGGCAACTATAGCAGATGTAACGGCAGGTAATCCCACTCCCTCCACATTAGACATATCCACGGCAGTAACTTCCGACGGAGATGCTGATATCACAGAACGTGGCTTTGTATATAGTTCCGAAGGAACGCCAAGCGTAGAAAAGTGCGAAAAGAAAATTGTGATAGAAGGAACTATCGGAGAAATGAGCATTACGCTTTCCGGACTGATGGGATATACCAATTATTATATCCGGGCTTACGCCATTAATAAAAATGGAATAGCTTATAGCAGTACGGCTACAGCCAAAACAAAAAAAACAGATCCGAGCATTGACGATCCGGCATTCCCGGGAACAAGAACGATAAAAAAGAAATAAAATATTAACTACTAAATTGAAGATTATGAAGAAGGTATTATTTTCGTTAGTTATGGTTTGTGTTGCGATAAGCAGCGCAAAGGCACAGGATGTCCTTTTGGCGACATTACAGAAAGGAGAAACTACACAGTATTTCTACGGATCGGATGCTTTTAAAGAAGCAATGGAAGCAGCTGAAAATGGGAACACCATTACATTAGGAGCGGGTACATATAATGCTACAGACATCACAAAGGCGGTATCTATCTATGGCAATGGATATGAGATGAGAGCGGATACTACATTGCAGAAAGAAGGAAATATGGCATTTCCGACCCGAATAGCGGGAGAATTTGCAATAGCGCTTGAAGCTGTAAATGACGTACCATCTAAAGGGTTATATATAGAAGGTATTTATTCCGCAGACCGTGTCAAAATAATCAAACATTTATCTGCGTCATCATTCGTGAAATGCAGATTTCAGAATCTAACTTTTTGGGATACAGAAAATAAAAATATGACAACGTCTGATGGAGTGTCTATTATTCATTGCCGAGTTGCCGGTTGGTTGGAACCGGGAGATTCACAGAATATGGTGGTTAGTAACAGTATCATCAATTACTTAGGTAGCAATACTACAACATCTTCAATATTGTTGCAGAATAATGTTATTATTTACCCAACAGATGGATTAATTGGAATATTTAAGAATAATATAATGCATGATGGAACTAGCTATAATGGTTTTGAGTTTAGTAATCATACTCAATCTTCATTAAAAGCAGAATGTAATGCATATAACAACATATGTAGAGACACTTATCTCCTCAAATCTGTTATTGCGCAAAGCTCCAATTATCAAGCAATATCGGAAGGTACACCTTTTTTGAGATATAGCGATGAGTCCAAATATCTCCTTCCCGACGATTGGCTCACCAAATATGTCGGCACAGACGGCACTCAAGTCGGAATATATGGTGGTAGCAGCCCTTTCAATACCATCCTCACCATCCCCACCATTGTATCAAAAAACATTGCCCCTAAAACAGAAAATGGAAAACTGAAAGTCAGTATTACTGTAAAAGTAGGAGATAATACACTGTAAAAGACATGAGAAGAATAACTTATATACTATCCTTGCTCCTTTTGTCGACACTGACAAAAGGACAAAATCTGGTAGGATATGAGTACTGGTTCGATACAGACTATCCATCGAAAGTGTATACTGCCCATACTCAAGAACAGATATCCTTCGAAGCAGATGTATCCACATTCAGTCAAGGCCTTCACTATATCACCTTCCGTGCAAAAGACAGCGAAGGGAAGTGGAGTCCTCCCTTGACACAGTATTTCTATCGCACCAGCACAGACAACGGAGCAGACAATGCCCTGAACAGTTATGAATACTGGATCGATAAAGACATTACGAATAAGAAAACAACAGAAAGTACCAACGGAACAATCATACTTGATTTAGATGTCACTACTCTAACACAAGGAGTACACTATCTGAATTTCAGAGCGAAAGATAAACTCGGGCACTGGAGCAATCTGTTAACGCAATACTTTTATCGCACCAGCACGGATAACGGAGCAGATAATGCCCTGAGCAGTTATGAATACTGGATTGATAAAGATGTGACCAATAAGAAATCCGTAGAAAGCAGCAACGGAATGGTTACGTTCTATTTAGATGTGTCCGACTTGTCACAAGGTGTACATTACCTGAATTTCAGAGCGAAAGATAAGCTCGGGAACTGGAGTAACCTGTTGACGCAATACTTCTATCGTACCAGCACGGATAACGGAGCAGACAATGCCCTGAACAGTTATGAATACTGGATTGATAAAGATGTGACCAATAAGAAAACAACAGAAAGTACCAATGGAACAATCATACTCGATTTAGACGTTTCTTCTTTGGAGCGAGGTGTACACTACCTGAACTTCAGAGCAAAAGACAAACTCGGAAATTGGAGTAGCCTATTGACACAATACTTTGTATGCCCATTAGAAAACATAACAAAAGGCAAGATCAGCAACTATGCTTATTGGCTAAACGATGACTTGAATACGTTGCAGACTGGAAACTTCACACCAACAGAAGTCCTCCAATGGGATGGCTTCCTCCTTGACATACCAGAAGCCATCATCCCGAAAACGATGCCGGAAAGCATTCAACTGACAAGCACAAACAAAGAGGACAGAACAGCAACATTCTCCTGGACAAACGATGTGCAATTAAATCTTCAGTTTAAGGATGAAGCGGAACGATGGAGTGTAGCTTCTATCGACACCTTTGCACATACCAGTAAACAAACAATTGATGCAAAATTGTTGACTTTGAATAAAGGAAATAGCTTTCAAAAGCCTGTAAGCCGGGCATTAGAAGCCATTAGCATTGATATCAACAAAGAAGATTCTGTCTACTGGAAAGCGGATCAACCCTGCATTCTTTCTGTCTTTAACCCGAAAAACGAACTGGTATACACTCTCAGTGGTAGCGACATATTAACAGGTAAAAAAATTAAAACCGTGGAAAAAGGCACCTACTATGCTCTGTTGCACGATGCAACCCATGACGAGACTTACAATAAGGACGCCATCACCATTGTCTGTATCGGGCAAAACACCTCCGACACCATCCATGTGGAACCCGCCGGAATTTTACCCGAATTAGCAGGCGATCCGGAAGCCATCGTCAACCTGACACTAACCGGTTACCTCAACGGAACAGATATCAAATTCATCCGTAGTTTGAAGAACCTGCAACGGCTGGATATCAGCGGAGCACGCATTGTGGAAGGCGGAGATAAATACTACCAGAATTATCTGACTGCCAATGACATTACCGGAGATTATATGTTCTGCAACCTGCCCAACCTGACACGTCTTGTACTCTCCAACCATACGACGAAGATTGCAACCGCAGCTTTAAGCAATTGTACCGGATTGACAGAAATAGAAATCCCCGCCAGCGTGACTTCCGTAGAGAAAGCCGTATTCAACGGTTGCAATCAGCTATTACTGATAAACTGGAATGCACAAGCCGCCATCACAGCCGAAAGCTTTGATACGCCTGCCAAGATGGGGAATTTGTTGATCTTCGCCCCCGAAGGAACCGGATGTACTTATGAAGGCAACGTGGTAATTAACGGCATAGCAGAAAAGATTTCTTTGACTCATGGCAAAGGCTTCCGTTCTCCACAGGCATTCAAAGCAAAAGACATTACCTACAAACGTAACTTCAGCATGAAGTCCGGTAACAAAATCAATGCCGCCGGATGGGAAGCAATCGTACTGCCATTTGATGTACAAAGTTTCAGCAACGAGAAGCAAGGAGAACTGGCACCTTTCAACAGCGGAAAGAAAGGAGCCAAACCTTTCTGGCTGGCTCAGATGACAACCGATGGTTTTGAACATACCACTGCCATGAAAGCAAACAAGCCCTACATCATCTCACTGCCAAACAGTGAGTCGTATGAAGACGAATTCAACATCAGCGGAGAAGTACAGTTCCATGCCGAAGATGCCGGCGGCGTAGAGGTTAAAGCTACTTCTTATAAAGAGATCGCCCGTATAGAAGGAAGTAATCGAATAATGATTCCCGCCTACGAAACTGTATTCAAACACGATACGGTATATGCCATTAACCCGGCTACGTATGAGAATATCGCCCCGGGTGGCGCATTCGTCCGTAACTTGCGCGATGTGCAACCCTTCGAAGCTTATCTGATTAGCAAAGAGGCGGCAATCAATGCACCGAAGCTTTACAGTATCGGAGGAATAGGAGGAGAAATCACCGGCATAGAAGAACTACCTTCCGACGCATGGAATGGAATAGAAATCTATGTCCGATATGGTGTTCTTTACATCAAGAGCGACCGCGAACGTACGCTTTCCATTTACGATACAGCCGGACACATGGTACGTCAGGTTGAAGTACAGGAAGGCACCACTGCTGTCACCGGATTGGGAAAAGGCATCTATCTGCTGGCAAGAAAAAAGATTCTGGTTCAATAAGTAAATTGTTTGTTAATTTAGAGAAAGGTCCTACACCATGATGAATGAGTGATAGGACCTTTATTATCGAATATACTCGATAATAACATATTCATTTTATCGAATATACTCGATAACTATTCGTATATTTGCCTGTCATCAATTACAAAAAGAGATATGGACAAAGACACCATCAAACGTTTAATCATTGAATATCAGCAATTTGTTGCTAATATTACATTAATAGAGCGTGAAATTCATCTATCTCATCAGTTGAACTATGTCTTCGTGGGACTCCGACGAGCCGGGAAATCCTATCTGATGTACCAACAAATACAAAGCTTGTTGAATGATGGACATCAACCGGAAGAAATTCTCTATTTCAACTTTGAAGACGATCGCCTGGTCAATTTGACTGTAGAAGATTTGGACCTTATCAAAGTTTCTTACGAAGAACTTTATCCGCATAAACCTATCTTTTTTCTGGATGAAATACAGATTGTGGAGCATTGGGAGAAATTTGCACGCCGTCTGGCCGACCAACAGTATCGCGTTTATATTACCGGCAGCAATGCCAAAATGCTGAGTGCCGAAATTGCTACTACACTGGGAGGGCGATATATAGTACAAAATGTATATCCTTTCTCCTTCTCTGAATTTCTGAAAGCTTCTAAAATTGAGATTGGACCAACATGGTATTACAAAAACCGTACAGAGATAGTCCGGACATTCTCCGACTATTTCAGTTATGGAGGTCTACCCGAATTAATGCTCATAGAAACAATAGAAAAACGGCAATGGCTCAGTAATCTATTCAATAAGATTTTCTTCGGTGACCTGATAACCCGTTATTCCATTCGCAATGACCTCGCTATGAAAGTCTTGATTCGTAAACTGGCTGAAAGTGTGAAACAACCTTCTTCTTTCAACCGTCTGACCAATATCGTTTCAACAACAGGCGCCAAAGTTTCAACGGACACCATTATCGATTACCTTAATTTCTTGCAAGCCACATGGCTATTCTTCTCACTTGAAAACTATGCCAGCAAATTAGTAGAGAAAATATCGAACCGGAAATATTATTTCATCGACAATGGGCTGCTGAACTTATTCCTAATAGACCCGGTGACCTCGTTATTGGAAAATATAGTTGCCATCTCATTAAAAAAGAAATATGAAGAGGAACTCTATTTTTATCAACAAAATATAGAAGTAGACTTTTACATCCCTACTGCAAAATTGGCCGTACAAGTATCCTATAGCCTAAAAGAAGAATCCACCCGTAAAAGAGAAACAGACGCTTTATTGAAAATAGCAGAAACACAAGCGGTAGAGACGTTACTCGTCATCACCTACGATGAAGAGGAGACTATTCAAAAAAACGGCATGGAGATAAAAGTTATCCCCATCTGGAAATGGCTGCTGGATACATAATTTTAAAACCTAATATTCAACCATTTATGGAACATCCTTTTTCTCAATTCAAATACTGCCCCAAGTGTGGCTCCGTGCATTTTGAAATCAACAATGAAAAGTCCAAACGTTGTGCCGACTGTGAATTCGTCTATTACTTCAACCCGTCTGCCGCCACCGTAGCACTGATAATGAATGAACGGAACGAATTATTAGTATGCCGCCGTGCCAAGGATCCGGCTAAAGGAACTCTGGATTTGCCGGGTGGCTTTATCGACATGGCGGAAACCGGAGAAGAGGGAGTCAGCCGCGAAGTAAAAGAAGAAACCGGAATGGAAGTGAAAAAGGCGGAATATTTATTCTCTTTGCCCAATATATATGTGTATTCCGGTTTCACCGTCCATACTCTGGATTTATTCTTCCGCTGTACAGTAACTGACACCTTGCATTACCAAGCAATGGATGATGCCGCAGACGTCTTCTTTCTGCCACTGAAAGATATACATACAGAAGATTTCGGACTGAGTTCCATCCGCAAAGGGGTAGGAATATTTCTGAAAGAAATGGGCGAATAATGATTCGCACAGACCACGGTATATCCTAAAAAAGCCAAACAAGTGTAACAAATTCGACTTAAAACCCGTACTTTTGTAAAAACGCGTTGCATTATGAAGAATAAACTCTCCCGAATACTATGCACGGCACTCTGCTGTGCACCTTTGCTCGCTACGGCACAGACCAGCGAGAATATCACTTCCCCTCAACGACTTTACCAGGAAGGACAGTCACTGTTCCAACAAAAAGCGTATGCAGCTGCCATCCCACCGTTGCAAGCATTCGTGCGCCAGATAGATGCAGAAGACAAGCCCCTGCCTGTCGCAGGCGAACGGATGGAAGCCGAGTATATGCTGGTATGTGCTGCCTACGAACTAAAAGACCTTAAAAGTTTAGACAAATTGCAGGCCTATCTGGATGAATATCCTGATACACCCTATGCCAATCGCATTTATGCACTTATGGCATCCGTGTATTTCTTCGAAGGAAAATATGATGAAGCCATGGCTATGTTCAATTCTGCCCGTCTCGATCTGTTGGGAAATGAAGAACGCGACGATATGACGTACCGTCTGGCAACCTGCTATTTGAAAACAGGTAATGTGAAAGAAGCTGCCATCTGGTTCGAAACTCTCCGTAGCACCAGTAAAAAGTATGCAGCCGATTGCACATACTACATTTCTTATATCCGCTACACCCAGCAACGTTATGACGAAGCAATGACCGGCTTCCTGTCTTTACAGGATAACGCCAAATACAAAGCGCTTGCACCTTATTATATCGCAGAGATTTACCTGATTAAAAAGAATTATGATAAAGCGGAAATAGTAGCGCAGAATTATCTGTCCGCCTACCCGAATAATGAATATACAGCTGAAATGTACCGTGTTCTCGGTGATGCCGACTATCACTTCGGAAAGTATCACGAAGCCATGGAAGCATTTGAAAAGTATCTGGAAAACAATAAAGAGGCTGCCCCCCGTCGGGATGCACTCTATATGCTGGGACTTTCGTACTACAACTGCGGTGTATACTCCAAAGCGGCAAATACCCTCGGCGAAGTAACCGCTGAAAATGACGCACTGGCACAAAATGCCTATCTGCACATGGGGTTGGCTTATCTGCAAATGTCAGATAAGAACAAGGCACGCATGGCATTTGAGCAAGCTGCTGCCTCCAATGCAGATATGCAAGTCAAAGAGCAGGCTGCTTACAATTACGCCCTTTGTATTCACGAGACCTCCTATTCCGCTTTCGGTGAATCTGTTACTGTTTTCGAGAAATTCCTTAATGAATTCCCGAATTCCCAATATGTAGACAAAGTCAGCAGTTATCTGGTAGAGGTATACATGAATACCCGCAGTTACGAAGCCGCCTTAAAATCCATCGAACGAATCGCTCACCCGGGCACTGCAATTCTGGAGGCGAAACAGAAAATCTTGTTCCATCTCGGTACACAGTCTTTTGCCAATGCACAATTCCAGGAAGCTATCGGTTACTTTAACCAGTCTGTAGCCTTGGGACAATATAATCTGCAAAACAAGGCGGATGCTATTTATTGGAGAGGAGAAGCTTATTATCGTCTGAACCGGATGCAGGAAGCAGCAAGTAACTTCAGTGAATATCTGAATCTTACTCCGGACAGAAATACAGAAACTTATGCACTGGCATACTATAATCTGGCCTACATAGCTTTTCATGAGAAAGATTACACACTTGCCCAGAACCGTTTCCTGAAATTCACACAACTGGAAAAAGGAGAAAATCCCACTGCACTCGCAGATGCTTACAATCGCATAGGCGACTGTTATCTGCACGCACGCCGTTTCGATGAAGCCAAGCAATATTATACCAAAGCAGAAAACATGGGAACTCCTGCAGGTGATTATTCTTTCTATCAGTTGGCTTTGGTTGCCGGCTTGCAGAAAGATTATGATGGTAAGGTTGCATTGCTCAACCGCATGGCAAACAAATATCCGTCTTCACCCTATACCATAAATGCTCTTTACGAAAAAGGCCGTTCGTATGTACAGACAAGCAACAGTCGCCAGGCTATCGCAGCATTTAAAGAATTGCTGGATAAATATCCCGAAAGCCCGGTCAGCCGTAAAGCCGCTGCTGAAATCGGCCTGCTTTATTACCAAAACGATGAATATGATCGCGCGATAGATGCTTACAAGCATGTAGTAACCCAGTATCCGGGTAGTGAAGAAGCACGTCTCGCCATGCGTGACTTGAAATCGATCTATGTAGATGCTAACCGTGTAGATGAATTTGCCGCCCTGGCAGCCAAGATGCCGGGAGAAATCCGCTTTGATGCCAGCGAGCAGGATTCTCTGACTTATATCGCCGCAGAAAAGGTATATATGAAAAGAGAGATCGCTCCTGCCAAATCAAGCTTTACCCGTTATTTGCAAAGCTTCCCCAACGGCGCATTCAGTCTGAACGCCCATTACTATCTTTGTGTGATTGGCAAAGAACAGAAAGATGAAGCCGCCGTATTGGAACATGCCGGCAAACTGCTGGAATATCCGGATAATCCTTATTCACAGGAAGCACTCATTGCACGTGCGGAAATTCTGTTCAACCGTAAGCAGTTCGACCAGGCATTGAATGACTACAGACAGTTGAAAGCAAAAGCTACCACTCCCGAACGCCGCCAGCTTGCAGAAACAGGAATGCTGCGCAGTGCCGCCCTGATGCAGGATGACGTGGAAACAATCGCTGCTGCCACCGACCTGCTTGCCGAAACCAAATTGACACCGGAGCTACACAACGAAGCCCTGTATTTCCGTGCCAAGGCCTATCTGAACCAACGCGCCGACAAGAAAGCCATGAACGACCTTCAGACACTGGCTAAAGATACACGCACACTTTATGGGGCCGAAGCCAAATACCTGGTTGCTCAACAACTGTATAAGGCAGGTGAATACACTGCTGCTGAAAAGGAAATACTCAACTTCATTGATCAGAGCACACCACACGCTTACTGGCTGGCAAGAAGTTTCGTTCTGCTGTCGGATGTATATGTAGCAATGGATAAAAAACTGGATGCACGCCAATACTTGCTGAGCCTGCAACAGAATTACCATGCCGACGATGACATCGAACAGATGATTAATGAAAGATTAGAAAAACTGAAGTAAAAACCTAGTCAATTATAAATATGAAAAAGGTACAATATATATTCGGGGCATTGGCACTTATAACCATACCGAACTGGGTGCAAGCCCAAACGCAAGCTAAAGATACTACCCTGAGCCGCACGGTCGTGGTAGAACAAGAATACAATCCGAACATCATAGATGCTTCCAAAGTAAACGTACTGCCCAAGGTAATGCCGCCAACAGTCAGCAAAAAGACTGTGGAATATGATGCCACACTCGCACCTGCGGGAAATATCCCTGCAACTACCATGGAGGCGTATACAGGAGCTGAAAGCCAGGATAAGGCAAAACGCGGCTACGCCCGTCTGGGATATGGCAATTACGGCAACCTGGACGCTCGTGCCAACTATCTGTTCATCCTGCCTAACAGTGACAAACTGAACCTGAATTTCCACATGAACGGCATGGATGGCAAGTTAGATCTGCCTGATTCCAAGGATAAATGGGATGCACGTTATTACCGTACACATGCGGGCATGGATTATGTACATGCTTTCCGGAAAATGGACTTAAATGTAGCCGGAAACTTCGGGCTAAGCAACTTCAACTTCATGCCCGGCAGCACAAATAATAAGCAGAAATTCCTGTCGGGTGATGTACATTTCGGAATAAAATCAACCAGCGAAGAATTACCGCTTCAATTTCATGCCGAAACCAACCTGATGTTCTACGAACGCCAACACGATATACAATATCAGGATGCACAGGAAGTTATGGTACGGACAAAAGCCGGTGCAATGGGAACGATCTCTGAAGAGCAGTTTGTTGGAGTAGATCTCTCCATGGACAATACGTTCTACAAGAACAATCTTTTTGAAGATTATACCTCTGTGGAATTAAATCCCTATTATCTGTATCAGAGCGAAGACTGGAAAATCCGTCTCGGCGCTCACGTGGATTTTGCATTCGGATTTGGCAAGAAATTCCGGGTAGCACCGGACGTGACAGCCCAATATATCTTCTCTGACAGTTACATTCTCTACGCCCAGGCTACAGGCGGACGACAGGCCAATGATTTCCGCAGGCTAGAAATGGTTTCACCTTATGGCCAGAGTAGTACACAACTGGATGCCACCTACGAACAGCTGAATGCCGCTCTCGGCTTCAAAACCAGTCCAGTAACAGGTTTATGGTTTAATATTTATGGTGGATATCAGGATTTAAAGAATAATCTTGCTTCTGCCGCAATTGCGAACTATAGCGGTTCATACCTTCAATTGCTCCAAGGAAATATGCATAACATATATGCAGGCGCCGAAGCCAGCTACAGCTATAAGGATATTATTTCCTTCACCGCTTCGGGCATTTACCGTGACTGGAAAACTGCTAAGACAGAAAATAACAGCGGAGACCAGCTACTCTATTACATGCCTTCTTTCGAAGCAAATTTCAAGGTAGACATTCGTCCGGTTTCTTCTGTCCTGATCAACCTCGGTTATCAGCACATCACTCGTGAGAAGATAGGCAACGAGCGTGTAGATCCGGTTGGGAATCTATACCTTGGCGGTAGCTACGAAGTCTTTGAAGGCATATCAATCTATGTCCGTGCAAACAATTTATTGAACAAAGACTACCAATATTACCCGGGATATCCCACAGAAGGTATCAATTTCATGGGTGGAGTGAGTTTTCGTTTTTAACAAATAGCGTGGCAAAAAAAGTCATTTTTGCTAAAAAAGAATATATTCTCCACATATTATAAGGTGGAAACAATTGTTTTTTTCTACTTTTGCGGGCAAATTCAGTGGCAGGAGCCACTATAAAACAGAAATTTATGCCAAAAAACCTTGTCATTGTCGAGTCACCGGCAAAAGCAAAAACAATTGAAAAGTTCCTGGGAAAAGATTTTAAAGTTCTTTCCAGCTATGGTCATATACGCGACTTGAAGAAGAAAGAATTCAGCATTGACGTTGAAAAAAACTTTGAACCGGACTATGAAATTCCGGAAGATAAGAAAGCACTGGTTAAGACACTGAAAGCTGAAGCTAAAGATGCTGATACCGTATGGTTGGCTTCCGATGAGGACCGCGAGGGAGAAGCCATCGCCTGGCACTTGTATGAAGTACTAAAACTGGAACCGGAACATACCAAACGTATCGTATTCCATGAAATTACCAAAACCGCTATACTGAAAGCTATCGAGCAACCACGCAATATTGATATCAATCTTGTCAATGCCCAGCAGGCACGCCGCATTCTTGACCGTATTGTAGGTTTTGAACTTTCTCCCGTATTATGGAAAAAAGTGAAACCCGCACTCTCTGCCGGACGTGTACAATCTGTAGCCGTACGGCTCATTGTAGAGCGTGAACGTGAAATACATGCTTTCCAAAGTGAAGCATCTTATAAAGTCACTGCTGTTTTCCTTGTTCCCGACACTGACGGAAAACTCGTTGAGATGAAGGCGGAACTTGCACACCGCCTTAAGACCAAAGCTGAGGCGCAGAAGCTCCTGGAAAGCTGCCAATCGGCAATATTTACCATTGAAGATATTACGACACGTCCGGTAAAGAAGAGCCCGGCTGCACCATTCACTACTTCTACTTTGCAACAGGAAGCCGCACGCAAACTCGGCTTCACTGTAGCACAAACGATGATGGTAGCTCAGCGGTTGTATGAATCAGGACGTATTACTTATATGCGTACCGACTCCGTAAACTTATCGGAACTCGCCATCAACGGCAGCAAAGAAGCCATTGCCAATATGATGGGAGACAAATATGTACATCCACGCCACTTCAGCACCAAGACCAAAGGAGCACAAGAAGCGCATGAGGCTATCCGTCCCACATATATGGAGAATGCACAGATAGAAGGTAGTGCACAAGAAAAGAAACTATACGATCTGATCTGGAAACGTACCATTGCTTCTCAAATGGCAGATGCCGAACTGGAAAAGACAACAGCGACCATCAGTATAAGCAATACATCCGAGGCTTTCAGTGCCACGGGAGAAGTTGTGAAATTCGACGGTTTCCTGCGTGTATACAGAGAATCTTATGATGACGATGTGGAACAGGAAGATGAAACTCATCTGCTGCCACCGTTAAAGAAAGGTCAGAAGTTAGAGTATCAGAACATTACTGCCACTGAACGCTTTACACAACATCCACCCCGCTATACAGAAGCAAGCTTGGTGCGCAAACTGGAGGAATTAGGGATAGGTCGTCCTTCTACTTATGCGCCTACGATCTCTACCGTTCAACAACGTGAGTACGTAGAAAAAGGAGATAAAACAGGTGAGGAACGTTCATACAATGTAATTACTCTGAAGAAAGACAAAATCACAGATGCCACCCGTACTGAGATCACCGGAGCAGAAAAAGCAAAACTGCTACCTACAGATACAGGTACAGTAGTGACTGACTTCCTGACACAGTACTTCCCCAGCATCATGGATTACAACTTCACAGCCAGTGTAGAAAAGCAATTTGATGAGATTGCCGAGGGAGATACAAAATGGACGACTATCATGAAGACGTTCTATAAAACCTTCCATCCATCCGTGGAAAGTACTCTCGCTGCCAAAAATGCACACAAGACTGGAGAACGCATATTGGGAGATGATCCTGTTAGCGGCAAGCCTGTAAGCGTCAAAATCGGACGTTTTGGCCCTGTAGTACAAATTGGAAGTGCTGAAGATGAAGAAAAACCCCGCTTCTCTCCTTTAAAGAAAGGTCAATCCATCGAAACAATCACTTTAGAGGAAGCAATGGAGCTGTTTAAGTTACCTCGTACCCTTGGTGAGCATGAAGGCAAAATGGTTACTGTCAATGCCGGACGTTTCGGGCCGTACATTTATTACAGCGGAACTTATACTTCACTTCCCAAAGGCGTAGATCCGATGGAAATAGAATTGGAAGAGGCTTTGGAATTAATAAAAGAAAAAGCGGAAGCAGAAGCAAAGAAGCACCTCAAGAAGTTCGACGAAGAACCTGAGTTGGAAATCATGAACGGAAGATATGGCCCTTACATTGCTTATAAAGGCAGTAATTACAAAATCCCAAAGGATATCGTTCCGGAAGATTTAAATTTGGACGCCTGCATGGAAATCATCAAATTGCAGAGCGAGAAAGCTGCATCAGCTCCAGCTAAACCGAAACGAGGAAAATATACCAAGAAGAAAGCATAAAAGGATTATAAAGCAATCAGCCCCGGAATGACCAATACATTCCGGGGCTGATTATTTTTATAGATAGCTGTTTTTACATTCTATCCGGCACTTCAATACCCAGCAAGCCCATGCTGATGCGAACTACCTTCGCTACGTTTTCCGACAAAGCGAGACGGAAAACTTTCACAGCCTCATTTTCTTCACGCAGAATACTAAAGTCATGATAGAACTGATTGTATTCTTTCACCAGGTCATAAGTATAGTTGGCAATAATAGAGGGACTGTAATCCGTACCTGCCTGCTTCACTACAGTAGCAAAGTCGGCTACCATCTGAATAAGGCCTTCTTCTTTCTCACTCAACTCAATACCAACAGGAATTTCAGCCGGAATTAGAATACCGGCTTCAGCAGCCTTACGCATTACAGATTGAATACGCGCATACGTATATTGAATGAACGGACCTGTATTTCCATTAAAGTCAATTGACTCTTTCGGGTTGAACGTCATATTCTTACGGGCATCTACCTTGAGGATGAAATATTTCAAGGCGCCCAAACCAACAATACGAGCGATATTGTCAGCTTCTTCCTGAGACAAGCCATCCAGCTTGCCCAATTCATTAGAAGTTTCTTTGGCAGTACTAATCATTTCTTCCATCAAATCATCAGCATCTACCACTGTGCCTTCGCGGCTTTTCATCTTACCTTCGGGCAATTCCACCATACCATAAGAGAAATGTACGAGACTCTTTCCCCACTCAAATCCAAGCTTGTCAAGCAAAATGGAAAGCACCTGGAAATGATAGTTCTGTTCGTTGCCTACTACATAAATCATCTTGTCAATAGGATAATCAGCAAAACGTAATTTAGCTGTACCTATATCCTGAGTCATATAAACAGAAGTCCCGTCAGCACGTAGTAACAACTTATGATCCAAACCTTCAGCAGTAAGGTCAGCCCATACGGAACCATCTTCTTTTTTATAGAAGAACCCCTTTTCAAGACCTTCCATCACCTTCTCTTTCCCTTCAAGATAGGTATTTGACTCATAATATATTTTGTCAAAACTTACACCCATTTTACGGTAAGTTTCATCAAAACCTTCATACACCCAGTTATTCATTTTAGCCCAAAGCGCACGCACTTCCGGATCATTAGCTTCCCACTTCACCAGCATTTCGCGGGCTTCATTCATTAGAGGAGAAGCAGCTTCAGCCTTTGCTTTAGCTTCTTCTTCCGTCGCACCTTCAGACTGAAATTTAGCCATCAATTCCTTCACTTCAGCTTTATAGTGCTTATCAAAAGCTACGTAATAATCGCCTACCAAGTGGTCCCCCTTCTTTCCGGATGATTCGGGTGTTTCACCGTTACCATATTTGGACCAGGCCAGCATGGACTTACAAATATGAATACCACGATCGTTGACAATATTTGTTTTTACCACTTTATTGCCATTTGCCATCACAATGTTGGCTAAAGCATTACCCAGAAGATTATTACGTACATGTCCCAGGTGAAGTGGTTTGTTGGTATTGGGTGAAGAGTATTCGATCATCACCAACGGAGAATTATCCGTGGTAGCAACAATACCGTATTGCTTATCAACATGAATGTCATTCAACAATTCAATCCAGGCGGAAGAAGCGATAGTCAGGTTCAGGAAACCTTTGATCACATTGAATGCAGCTATCGAAGGCTCGTTAGCTTTCAGGTATTCGCCAATCTCCTGTGCTGTCTGCTCCGGTCCTTTCTTCGACATGCGCAGGAAAGGAAAAACTACCAGCGTGAGGTGTCCCTCAAATTCTTTCTTGGTTTTTTGCAGTTGCACCTGTGCGGCAGGCACGTCCTGTCCATACAGCGCTTTCAGTCCGTTGATGACGGACGCTACCAGTTTATCTTCTATATTCATGATTTAAAAGTATTTTCCGGGTGCAAAGATACTATATTTTGGCGAATTACGCGTTGCATCTGTACGGATAATAAAAAAGGAGACACCTCATAGCGCCTCCTTTTCTATTTTTCATTCATAGCCTTCCTTTATTCGATGGCCAAAGTCAACTCCATACCAGGTTTAAACTTAGCAACTCTCTTTGCAGGAATCGTAATGCTCTGTTTGGTAGAAGGATTAATGCCCAGACGTGCTGCTCTCTCTGCTACAACGAACGTACCGAAGCCAACCAATGATACTTTGTCACCAGCCTTTAGGGCTTTCGTGATTGCTGCCATGAAAGCATCTAATGCTTTCTTAGAATCCGTTTTTGTCAAACCGGACTCTGCCGCCATAGCGTTGATAAGTTCTGACTTATTCATAATACTAAAATTAAATAATTAATATGTTACACAAAAGATATCCGCATTAGTCATTCACAAACCTCTACAAAAATAGAGCAATATTTCTGAATATCAAATAAAAACATTAAAAAAAGATTGGATTTTGGCGAAAAATAAAGAATAGAAAGGCCTTTTTCTGTTATAGAACAGAATTTATTCGTATTTTTGCGACTCATTGAACGAAATAACAGATTATGAATGCTATACCAACAGTTACTAAGAACCTATTAATCATTAATGTACTGGTCTTTCTTGCGACCATTGTTGCTCAAAGTTATCATCTTGATTTAGCCCGTTATCTGGGACTTCATTTCTTTCTTGCCGATGACTTTAACGTAGCGCAACTTATCACATACATGTTCATGCATGGAGGTTTCACACATCTTTTCTTTAACATGTTTGCCGTGTGGATGTTTGGTCGCATACTCGAACAAGTATGGGGACCCAAACGTTTTTTATCTTACTATATGATATGTGGTATAGGTGCAGGCTTAATCAGCATGCTGGTAACCTACATACGCATTCAGGCTGCAAAGACCGGAATGAGTCCGGAAATGATTAACACCGTATATCAGGAAGGCGCTCAAATCATACGGGATAATATGAATTACACCTATCCGCCCATGGCAAATCTGAATGCTCTCTTAAACGGAGTTACCGTAGGAGCTTCAGGAGCCGTGTATGCCATTTTGCTGGGCTTCGGAATGCTGTTCCCCAACCAGCCGCTATTCATATTTCCGTTGCCGTTTCCGATAAAAGCCAAATACTTTGTTATCGGATATGCACTGATTGAACTGTACGCTGGTTTTGCCAACAATCCTAACGACAATGTAGCGCACTTCGCACACTTGGGTGGTATGATATTCGGTTTTATACTGATAATGTACTGGAGAAAAAAAGATAGAGGAAATGGGTACTATTATAACTGACCTTAAAGAAGCTTTTCGCAGAGGGAATATTTATATCCAGCTGATTTATATCAACGTAGCTGTTTTTGTAGTCACTACGCTGACGGAGGTAATTCTGCAATTATTCAATCGCAGCCTCGGCGGTGTGTTTGAATGGCTGGAATTGCCAGCTTCACTCACACAGTTCATCGTACAGCCATGGTCACTGTTCACATATATGTTTATGCATGCAGGATTTTTACATATCCTGTTCAACATGTTGTGGCTATACTGGTTCGGAGCACTATTCCTAATGTTCTTCTCGGCCAAACATCTGCGCGGGGCGTATATCTTAGGAGGTATTTGCGGTGGATTATTGTACATGGCAGCCTTTAATATCTTCCCGTATTTCCGCCCGATGGTCGATTATTCATTCATGTTGGGGGCATCCGCTTCCGTGCTTGCTATCGTAGCTGCTACAGCGTACCGCGAACCTAACTACCCCATCCGGCTGTTCCTCTTTGGTACGATACGGTTGAAATATCTGGCACTGATTGTCATCGGTACGGATTTACTGTTCATTACATCCAGCAATGCAGGCGGACATATTGCCCACTTGGGTGGTGCATTGGCCGGACTCTGGTTTGCTGCCGGACTCAGTAAAGGAAAAGATATCACTGCCTGGATTAACAAAATTCTAGATGCTATCGTTTCACTGTTCAGCTTCAAGCCCCGCAAACCGAAGATGAAAGTTCACTATGGTAACAGCCGTCAGAAAGACTATGACTACAACGCCCGCAAGAAATCTCAATCCGAAGAAATAGACCGTATCCTCGATAAACTGAAAAAATCAGGATATGAAAGCCTGACCACAGAAGAAAAGAAAAGTCTTTTCGATGCGAGCAAACGATAGTACAGAAAATGGGAATAAAGCATATTGGTAAATTCGTAGCCTATCTGATTTTAGCGGTTAATATTTTCTTTATAAGCTTGCTGCTTCTCACCGCTTACAGCCCGCACATCAAGCCGGTTGCTCACCCCGTAGAATCCTGCTTCGGGCTGACATTTCCTATTTTCCTGGTGATAAACATCTGCTTTTTCATCTTTTGGCTTATTATCCAAAAGTATAAGTTTGCACTTTTTCCACTGGTAGCATTTCTTTTATGCTATTCACAAATACGGACTTATTTCCCGCTCAATTTCCACACAAGCAAATTACCCGAAAACAGTTTCAAGGTTTTGTCATATAACATCATGGGCTTCGACGGAGCCGTCAAAAAAGATGGCGAGAATCTCATTCTGAATTATCTGAAGAACAGCGGAGCAGATATCTTATGCCTGCAAGAATACCAAACGATAGAATCTCCCCGGTATCTCAGCCAGAAAGATGTGGAAAAGGCTTTAAAAGATTATCCCTATCATAACATCCAGATAGTGGGAAGAGGAAGTGGAAAAGGCCACACCAACCGGATAGCCTGCTACTCTAAATTCCCTATTCTTTCATCCCGCACACTGGATTATGCCAGTGAATACAATGGTTCAGTGGTTTATGAACTGAAAATGGGAGAAGATACCGTAATGCTCATCAACAATCATCTGGAATCTAACAAGCTGACTAAAGAAGACAAAGTAGTCTACGAAAGTATGCTCAAATCTCCTGAAACGGAAAAAGTTAAAAGCGGTGCACGCCTGCTCATCCGCAAGCTGGCAGAAGCATCCGCCATTCGTGCCCCACAAGCAGACAGTATCGCTCAGGAAATCGCAGCGTCACGATACCCTTATATCATTGTCTGCGGCGACTTTAACGATACTCCCATTTCCTATGCACACCGGGTCATTGAAAAAGGATTAAATGATGCTTTTACCAAGTCCGGCCGCGGGCTGGGTATCTCTTATAATCAAAATAAATTCTATTTCCGGATAGACAATATCCTGGCAAGCAAAAACCTTAAACCTTATAACTGTACGGTGGACCGTTCTATAAAAGAATCCGACCATTATCCAATCTGGTGTTATCTGAAGAAAAAAGATTGAAAACGAATCAATAATTAATACTTTATACCTAATACTTAAAACTTATGTTTAAGAAGTGTATTTTTATTTTAGCTACAAGTTGTATGATGTACTCCTGTACCACACAGACGGAAACTAATCCGTTCCTGACTGAGTTCCAAACCGAACATGGCGTACCGCCTTTCGATAAAATCAAACTGGAACATTATGAACCTGCCTTTCTGAAAGGCATTGAAGAGCAAAATGCAAATATCGATGCAATAGTGAACAACTCCGAAGCGCCAACCTTTGAAAATGTAATTGTTGCTCTTGACAATAGTTCCCCGATACTGGACCGGGTTAGCGCCATCTTTTATAACATGACGGAAGCAGAAACAACAGATGATCTGAAAGAATTATCTATTAAACTCGCCCCGACATTGTCCGAACACAGTGATAATATCTCACTGAATCAGGATCTTTTCAAGAAGGTTGATGCTGTATACCAACAGAAAGATGCATTGGGACTGACTACCGAACAACAACGCCTGCTGGAAGAGACCTACAAAGATTTTGTCCGTTCCGGTGCAAACTTATCCCCTGAGAAACAGGCACGCTTGCGCGAAGTCAACAAAGAACTGTCTACATTAGGTATCAAATTCAGTGATAACGTGCTGAATGAGAACAACGCTTTCAAACTTTATATAGACAAGGAAGAAGATCTAGCCGGACTGCCCGACTGGTTCCGTCAAAGCGCCGCTGAAAAAGCAAAAGAAGACGGACAAGAAGGCAAATGGCTGTTCACATTGGGTAATGCCAGTCGTCTTCCATTCCTGCAATACTCTGAAAATCGTCCGTTACGCGAACAAATGTACAAGGCCTACATCAACCGCGGCAACAACAATGATAAAAACGACAACAAGAAGAATATTACAGACATCGTAAAACTGCGTCTGGAAAAAGCACAATTACTGGGCTTCGACTGTTATTCTAATTTTGTTTTGGATAATACGATGGCTAAAAATTCCACAGCCGTTATGGACTTCTTAAACAACCTGTGGAGCTATTCATTGCCAAAAGCAAAAGCCGAAGCTGTTGAATTGCAGAAAATAATGGATAAAGAAGGCAAAGGTGAAAAACTGGAAGCGTGGGACTGGTGGTTCTATACAGAAAAACTCCGCAAAGAGAAATACAATCTGGAAGAAGACGAAATCAAACCTTACTTTAAGTTAGAAAATGTACGCGAAGGCGCTTTCGCTGTAGCTAATAAGCTTTATGGCATCACTTTAACGAAATTGGAAGGTATCCCCGTATACCACCCTGATGTAGAAGTTTTCGAAGTGAAAGATGCAGATGGCTCACACTTGGGTGTTTTCTACGTAGATTATTTCCCCCGTCCGGGTAAGAGCGGCGGTGCATGGATGAGCAACTATCGCGAACAACAAGGTGCCATCCGCCCGTTGGTATGCAATGTATGCAGCTTCACACAGCCCGTAGGCGATATGCCTTCATTGCTGACTATTGACGAAGTGGAAACACTGTTCCATGAATTTGGTCATGCCCTGCACGGATTGCTGACAAAATGCAACTATAAAGGTATTTCCGGCACAAACGTAGCACGCGACTTCGTTGAGTTACCTTCGCAAATCAATGAGCATTGGGCTACCGAACCTGAAGTATTGAAAATGTATGCCAAACATTATCAAACCGGTGAAACTATCCCCGACAGCCTTATTGAAAAGATTCTGAATCAGAAAACCTTCAACCAAGGTTTCATGACCACCGAATTACTGGCTGCTGCCATTCTGGATATGAATCTGCATAATCTGACAGATACCCAGAACCTGGACGTATTGGCATATGAGAAAGAGGCCATGGACAAACTGGGGCTTATTCCGGAGATAGCTCCACGCTATCGTACCACCTACTTCAACCATATCATTGGCGGTTATGCTGCCGGCTATTACAGCTATTTGTGGGCAAATGTATTGGACAACGATGCTTTCGAAGCTTTCAAGGAACACGGCATCTTTGACAAAAAGACAGCCGACCTCTTCCGGAATAACGTTTTGGAAAAGGGCAACAGCGAAGATCCGATGACTCTTTACAAGAACTTCCGCGGAACGGAGCCACAACTGGAACCGATGTTAAAAAATCGCGGAATGAAGTAAAAACATTCCTATACGGAGGGAGTTAATTCTTTATCATGTGCAAATATTTGAGTTCCTTTTACTTCCGAATGTGAAAAAAAAACTATATTTGCAGCCTTGTACGCAACAGAAATTAATTAAAAAAGTAATCATAATAAACTAAAAGTAACATGCAAAACAAAGGATTTGTAAAGGTTTTTGCGGTATTACTCACACTGGTATGTG
>OHAB01000356.1_pt1 | contig 45769 bp, 47 predicted proteins | sample 1577031 | NCBI WGS metagenome assembly OHAB01 (sample SAMEA3541477, study PRJEB24748) | human gut metagenome | biome: human gut; feature: human-associated habitat; material: faeces | place: China | collected 2012 | reverse complement strand
TTGAAGTGCAAATCGGAATTGACCGAGCTCTTAGAGCGAGGGATGCTTCTTGTCCGAAGGGCAAGAAGATGGAGGTTAGAAAGAGTTTAACAACTCGGAATTTAAAGGAGCGATAATCTATGAATAAAAACGAACAATGGCTAAAATGGGCAGTAGAATTACAAGCTATTGCTCAGGGTGGTTTGTTTTATGGAAAGGACAAATTTGATATAGAACGATATGAAAGAATCCGAGAAATTTCTGCTGAAATGATAAGCTATAAAACTGAAATATCTACAGAAAAAGTTCAAAATTTATTTTGCAGTGATGTAGGATATCAGACTCCTAAAATAGATACAAGGGCTGCGATTTTTAAAGACGGGAAAATATTATTGGTTCATGAAGCAAATGGTACTTGGTCATTACCGGGAGGTTGGTGTGATGTCGATATTTCCGTAGAGGAGAATACAATAAAGGAGGTCAAAGAGGAATCAGGACTTGATGTTACTGTAAAACGTGTGATTGCTGTTCAAGATAGGGAGAAACATAATCTTCCAATATATGCGTATAAAGTATGTAAGATTTTTATGCAATGTGAAGTGACGGGCGGTCAATTTAAAACGAATATTGAAACAACAGGTTTTGATTATTTTGGAATTGATGAGCTTCCAGAACTTGCAGAAGAAAAGAATAATAAAGAACAAATTGCGATGTGTTTTAATGCAATGCAATCAGAAAAATGGGAAGCTTTATTTGATTGACTTCCGGTTTTCTAAACTGACAACTTCAAGTTTACAGAACTGAATCAAAAGAGCTCGAAGGAGCTCTTTTTCCTTTTTTATAATAGTATCTGGGACTGTTGTTCCGTTGATAAGATTTTCAAGTTGTTGTGCGACTTCGGCTTGTTTGTTTGGATACAGACGACTATAAGTATTTAAGGTTTGAAAGAATTGTAGAGCAGATGAAACAGGCACAGGGGATCACGGAACAGTTAAAGGCAGAAAATCAGATGGAATGGGTAGCGAGAATGAACAATATGTAATCGTGTGCAAGGGAGATTGTGGATACAGAGATGGTTTATCAATAATGGAAATAAAATGAAGGAGAAAAGGCGGCAGTTTAGAAAGGCTGTTGCCTTTTAGGAATTGTTGTTTATTTGTTGTTTTTTATAAGATATACTATAAAGAAAAGATAGCATTATAGCCAGAGGTGGAATTTATGAACTATAAAATTTTAATGGTTGATGATGATAGAGAATTGCTAAAAATGTTGAATCAATACTTTACATTGAAGAATTATACAGTGATTATTGCAGAAAATGGCATAGAAGCAATGGAAAAGATAAGTGTAAATCCCGATATTATTTTATTGGATGTAAATATGCCGGGAATGGACGGAATTGAAGTGTGCAGAAGAATCAGAGATATGGTTTCCTGTCCGATTATTTTTTTGACTGCAAAAGTAGAAGAACAGGATCGAGTAATGGGATTGTTGTCTGGTGGCGATGATTATGTTTTAAAACCATTCAGTTTGAAAGAATTAGATGCCAGAATTATTGCCCATTTGAAACGTGAGGAACGTTTACATAGAAAAACAGAACAACGGTTTTATGGGGAATTAGTAATTGACTATGCCAGTAAATGCGTACATATTAAAGGAAATGCTTTAGGGCTTACTAAATTAGAATATGAGATTATAGAACTTTTATCCATGAACCCTGAAATGGTGTTTGATAAGGAACGTATTTATGAAAAGATTAGTGGATACGATGCAGAAGGAGATAGCCGAGTGGTGACAGAGTTAATTCGTAGAATTCGTAAAAAAATCAATCAATATACGGAGCATGAATATATTGAAACGATATGGGGGATGGGATATAAATGGACAAAATAAGAAATCTTTCGTTGAGAAAAACTATAGTTTTGTATATGATTGTTAGTTTGATAGTTAGTTTTTATCTTTCAGCATTGATTATGCGAATGGCAGCCACTATACAAGATGACATTTGGTGGAAATATGTAGATCAAGAAAAGTATTTTGAAATGGCAGAAGGTGAAGGTAGAAAGTATTTGACAGATGTTCCGAGACCGAATTCTTATGAAATGAAAAAATTTGATTATCATGTATCAGAGATATGCGATTTCCTTCAGACGTTTACAGTACTTATCGTGTCTGTGGTAGGCAATATCATAGCAGTGTTTCTTTTTTATAAGCATAAATTGAAAAATCCCATTGAAGAATTAGAACTGGCATCACAACAAGTTGGTCGAAATAATTTGGATTTTCATATTACCTATGAAAATAAAGATGAAATGGGAAGATTGTGCAGAGAATTTGAACGGATGAAGGAGCAGCTTGCAGAAAATAACCATCAATTATGGAAAATGATTGAGGAAGAAAAGGCTTTGCGAACAGCGATTGCACATGATATACGTTCTCCACTATCTGTGCTGGAGGGGTATCAGGAAATGCTTTCAGAATATCTCCCTAAGAAAGAGATAAATATGGAGCAAGCCCTAGATATGGTAAATGAAAGCAAAAAACAGATTGAACGTATGGATATATTTGTGGAAACAATGCGAAAGATGAGCAGTTTAGATGCAAGGGAGTTGGTGGCAGAAAAAATTACAAGTAAGCAGTTAGAAACAGACATACGTGCAGAGATGAATGTGTTTGAGAAAAAATTTGGAAAGCAATACGATTTAGAATGTTCGGAAACAGCAGAAAAATTTTCGGGAGATAAGGAAGTGATTTTAGAGGTTATAGAAAATCTTTTGTCAAATGCCTTTCGTTATGCCAAAACAAAAGTGGAAATGGAAGTTCTCCTTACTTATTCTGAATTACAAATCAGAGTAAAGGATGATGGAGTGGGATTTACAGTAGACAAACAAAAGGCAACAGAGCTTTTTTATCAGCAAAATGTGAAAGATAGTTTGAAACATTCAGGAATGGGTATGTATATCAGCAGATTGTATTGTGAAAAGCATGGCGGACAGTTACTTATAGAAAACGAAAAACAGAGTGGAGCTGTAATAACAGCAGTATTTCATCGGATTGCATAAGCAGTCCGATTTTTTTATACTGTTGTCTTTTTGTTGTGATTTATATTTTATGATGTCTATAACAAGGAAAGGAGCCAAACGTATGATTGCTATTTTTAAAAGAGAGATTAAGAATTATCTAAAGCGACCGTTATTTTGGGTAGGTATTCTGCTTGTGATTTATGGTGTGTTTAATACGACAAGTCCATATTTAATGACACACTATTTAGGGCAAGGAGAGAAAATTGTCAATGATTATCCTGATACAGTTCGCTTAGGAGATGTTTATGAAGGATATATTCCTGCGAATCCTGAAAAACATCGAGAAATATGGAGTGGACAGATAAAACAAGCACTAATTGATGAATTAGAAATGTCTGATTTAGAGGCACAATCCGTAATGAGCGAACTTGTTGATATGGAGTTAGAAGAAGCATTCGTATATCTGGAGGAAAAATATGATTGGTATAGTGCAAGATATATGTACGAAGATAGTGCCTATTACAAAGGAACATCAGAAGAAATCAACGCATATCTGAACGAAAAAATGAAAAATAAGACGTTTTCTTTTTATTACTCAAGAAAATTTGCTGATTTTGCAGGGTTGTTTATGTGTTTTTTTGCAACAATTATGTTAGCGGTTCTGTTTTTACAGGATACGAAAAAGCATACTTATGAATTGCTTCACACGAAACCGATCACTGCCGGAAAGTATGTATTGGGAAAAGTAAGCGCAGGATTTGCAATTTGTTTGATTGCTCTGACTATTATAAATCTATTATTTTGGGCATTGTGTGTTATTTATACAAAAGACAGTGGGTTTGAAGTGCGGTTCTGGGATTTTATAGTTTCTACTGTACTTTATATACTTCCCAATATGCTGATGATTGTAAGTGTATATACATTGATTTCACTCCTATTTAAAAATCCACTTCCGGGAGTGCCGCTTCTGATTCTTTACATGGTATATTCCAATATGGGCGGAAGAAATGCGGAAGGAGTTTATGGATATTGGGGAAGACCTTTTGCGATTATGGTTCGATTCCCTGATCAGCTTTTCGATACGACACCGCCACCAATGGCATTTTTAAATCAGAGTCTACTTATTTTAGCATCTGTAGTGATTATTCTGATTTCAATACAGATTTGGAAGAGGAGGCGGATGTAAATGAAGAAGGAAATGAAGATTGTTCTGCCGTTTTATAAGATTGCTTATGCAGTATCTTTTGTTGTGATTTTAAGCTTGATACGTGGGGTTGTATTCACAAATGAAATAGGACTTTCCATTGAGGCACCTTTTGCTATATTGACTGCTGTTTTTTGTGCGGACACTTATGTGCAGGAAATTACAAGCAAGAGATCAGAAATCCATAGGCTGTATCCAATAAGAAAGAGAATTTGCTCCATCATGCAGCGAATAATGATACAGGAAGTTTTTTTATTACTGCTTGCTGTTTTAGGTTACGGATTGTTTTTTGTGTTTCAAAAACCGGTCACACATCCGGCAACAGAAAGTGAAATACTTCAGTTTATTGCCTATTTTTTAGCGATTGTAGTAACCATTTTCTTTTGGGGAATATTGGTCAATACATTGTCTATGCTTTTTCGCAATATGTGGATGGGGATTGGAAGCTGTCTTCTGATATGGGTAGCAACAAATTCCACGGGAGGAGATAAACTTTTTGGGGCATGGAATCTGTTTTCCTATGCTTTCAGAGATATAGAAAATACTGCTGATGTTACATGGCTGCAAGGGAAAGCTTTGTGTATTGGTATTGGATTGATTTTATTGGTAGTATTGCCGAAAATAGTTAGAAAGAGAGGGTAAGTTTATGAGTATTCATATTGAGGATTTAACAGTAAGATTTAAAAATGGTGTGACAGCAATCAATCATGCGAATTTAAATATACCGAATGGAATTTTTGGATTATTGGGAGAAAATGGAGCAGGAAAGACAACTTTGATGAGGGTTTTAACTACTGTACTTAAACCTACAAGTGGAACGGTCACATTGGACAGGATTTTATATAGTGAAGGAAACTATGAAAAAATCCAGAGAAAAATAGGGTATCTGCCACAGGAAATTGATCTTTACCCGAATTTGACAGTTCAGGAGTGTTTAGAGTATATGGGGGATTTGGCAGGTGTTCCAAAAGCGGAGTGCAAGAAACGAATAGAATATTATTTGAAAAAGACCAGTCTTGCAGAACACCGGAAAAAGAAAATGAAACAGTTGTCAGGCGGGATGAAACGACGGGTAGGATTAGTGCAGGCGCTTTTAAATGAACCGGAATTTTTGATTGTGGATGAGCCGACTACCGGTTTAGATCCAGAGGAACGTATTCGCATCCGCAATTTGTTAGTAGATTTTTCTGAAAACAGAACGGTTTTGTTTTCAACTCATGTGGTGGAAGATTTGGCTGCTACCTGTAACCAACTTGCAATTATGCACAAAGGTAGTTTCTTATATGCGGGTTCTATGAAGAATTTGACAGAAGAAGCACAGGGGAAAATCTGGATTTGCAAAGTACCTGATGAGAGAAAAGCAAGAGAAGTGGAACAGAAGTATCGTATTACATCAAAACAGTATGTTGAGGGGGGATTGCAGTTAAGAGTGATTTCTGAAATACAGCCAGAATTGGAGTGTATGTCAATTCCTGCAACGTTGGAAGATGCTTATATTTATGTGACGAATCAATACGAGTAGATAAAGCACCATCTGATGCTTTACTACCAGTTGCACGTTGTTCGCTTTGAATATTTGTGGAGAAAAAGTATGTATTATTTTGGCTTTCTATAAAACCTATAAACCAGCCATTTATATCCTGCCCGTTCACTCGTCCGGTTCCGGTTTTTCCATAAATTCTCCATTTTCAGAGGCGGTAAGATGGATGGAATTTTTGACGGCATGAATATTAGCAGGAGTAAAGTTGAAGTTGTTTCGATATAAATTTTTCAAAAGTTCAACTTGTTCTACTGGTGAAATCTTTAAGGATGACTGCATCCAGTAGGAAGAGAAATCTCCGGATATATTTTCATTGCCATATCCTATTTGCTGAAGGTATGAATTTATAGTGGAAGCTCCGAGCTGCTTGTCGATTGATTCAAAATACCAGTTTGTATATATATTTTAAAAGGTATATGATTAAGAAAAACGGCAGGAGGTATCTGAATGAAAGCACATAAATATTGGTCTATCAGTGCACTGATTACAATGCTTGGAACTTTTTATACAGGTTATAAGGGATCAAAAGAAGGCCATAAGTACTTTGCAGCAAGTACTTTGCTTTGCATGATTATGGCTATTTATACAGGACACAAGATGATTTCTGGTAAAAGTAGGAAGAAAAAAGAAGTTTCAGTAGAGAGTGTTGAAGATTAAAAAACAAAATATTTTAATAAATAACGCCGGTGCGGGATTTTTGATATCCAGTACTGGCGTTATTTATTCTACAGGGGCTTGGGGGTGTAGCCACCAAATATACTATTCGTTTTCTGCTTCAGCAAGTTTGTTAAGAATCCACTTCCGATTGATAACAATATCCTCATCATCTCGGAGATCTTTGAAATCAGTGCAGTGTGAAGAAGCAAATTCATACATATCGTCAATGTCAACTGCACCAGTGGTCTCACCCTTATTAATGATTACAAGAATATTTGTTCCGTCATCGTCGACAGCAAAGCGCAGTTCATCAAATTCTTCATCAGGATTATTTTCGAGAAGAGAATCTGTCGCAAGTAATTTAACAAGTTCCATTATCCTGTCATCTTTACCTGCATCAAAAATCTGTATCTTTTCAACGAGCTGATTTGGTGACGTTACGATTCGGGATAAATATTTTTCAGTACGAAAATCAAACAAAGCATTTTCACCATAAAACATTTCATATGTCTTTTCTACTTCTGATTCAGAAACCAGATAAATCATGATAAGATCTTCCATCTGGTGATAGAGTGTAGGATAGTTTAAACGAAAGGTCTCTCCACAGCTCGGGCAAGTATAAAGGAAAATAGATTTATTAAGTACCTTCTCTTTCATTTCAGGATCCAGTGCAGTATTAATACTGTCCCAGAGCTCAAAATCCCCCTCATGATGGCAGGAAGGACAAGTTACTTTTTCAATATGATGTCTTGACATAAATGTTCCTCCTTTCAGTGAGATAAATCTATAGTTTTCTTATTGTAGAATGCGCTTATCCTTTATTATTTTGCCAGGAAATTACTCTGAATCTCCATCGGCATATGATAAGCCTGGCCTCGTTTTGTCAGGCTGTATAGTTTAAAGCTCATGAGTTCCGGAGTTGCATTCAGAGAACTGCAGAGTCCGAAGTAATCCAGGTCTTCGTTCTGAACCATATCTTCGATCTCCTCATCATCAATCAGAAGATCGGCAGCAAACAGATTGGCCTGGTATTCTGTATTATCCGTCATATTGTAGAGTGTATCATCTTGCATCGGAGCCATTTTCAGCTGGGAACGATGCAGGATGATATGCCCTAATTCATGGGCGGCAACGATCATCTTTTCTTCTTCTGAAAGGAAACTGCTGATCATGACATAGATCGTCTTGCAGCTCATAAAACAATATCCTTTCAGTGTCTTATATCTGGAAGTTTCCCCGACAACAATGTTCATCTGATCCATGATCTCAAAGGGATCCCTGGTGCCATATTTCTTGATTAATTTCTTTGTTTCTGTATATATGTAAGTGTTTCTCAAATAAATCACCTCAAAAGTAAAAAATAAAAAGGGCAGAAATATCCTTGTAACTATAAGGTAACAGATTAGGTGTACAATAATCCCGCCTTCTATTATTTTTCCTCTTGGTTTTTCAGATATTTTTTCGGTGTAAATTTCTTTGCACGTCTTTTGGAATCCAGATAAAGGCTCTGGATCTCATCCATAAAAGCTATTTTATCTTCGTCTGTCAGTGATCCACCAGCAAACATAGCTGCAGCCTGTTCCAGGATCTGCTGAGCCTGTTTGGCACCACGGTTACCAAACTGTTCGGATGCTTCTGTGATAAAAGCTTCATCCTCACTCATGAGATAAGAAACGTCACACTGTAATGCATCTGCCAGTTTCTGATACAGAACATTTTGTTTTGGAAAACGTCCTTCTACTTCCCAGGATCGAATGGTCCTATATGAAACACCAACCATACTGGCCAGTTCCTGCTGACTCATCTTTTTTTCTTTTCTTAATGATCTTACTTTTTCACCGAATGTCATAAACATACCTCTTTCTAAGCCTTGTCTTATAAGTTTCATTAGCCGCCTCAAGGCAAAACGGGAAATGTGTCTCCTGAAAATTAAAAATTAATCTTGACAAAGGGAAATATCTCTCCTATAATGTGAATCACAGATAAGGGAAACATCTTTCCTATAAGATACACAATATTTCCTCTTTTGTCAATGGATATGTGAAATGAATTTCCTGTAATTCAATGAAAACAGGAAGGATAGACAATCATTGATAGTCAAAATGGGATACATGTTACAAAAAGAGGAAAGACGTATGGGAGGTGGCAATGTGAGTCAGGATCAGACTTCTATTATCTGTATTGATCTGAAGTCCTTTTATGCTTCTGTAGAATGCGTAGAACGTGGGCTGAATCCATTTAAAACAAACCTGGTGGTTGCAGATCCGACCAGATCAAAGTCAACAATCTGCCTGGCAATCACTCCGGCTATGAAGTCTCTTGGCATCAAGAACCGGTGCCGAATCCATGAGATACCGGATTGTGTGAAGTACATTACAGCCATGCCGAGGATGCAGTTGTACATGGATTATTCCGCAAAGATCTATGGAATCTATCTACGGTATGTCTCAAAAGAAGATATCCATGTGTACAGTGTTGATGAGTGTTTTATTGATGTGACAAACTATCTGCAGCTTTATCATCTCACTGCAAAAGAAATGGCGATAAAGCTTATGCAGGCAGTCATGGAGGAAACTGGCATCACTGCAACTGCAGGTGTGGGAACCAATCTGTATCTTGCTAAGATCGCAATGGATATCGTAGCAAAGCATGTGGATGACCATATTGGAATCCTGGATGAATTCTCTTACAGAGAGCAGCTATGGGATCATAAACCATTAAGTGACTTCTGGAGGATTGGATCCCGGACTGAAAAGAAACTGGCTGGTTACGGGATCCATACGATGGGCGATATCGCAATGGCTTCTTTAAGATCCGAAGACTGGCTGTATAAGATGTTTGGGATTGATGCAGAGCTGTTGATCGATCATGCATGGGGATATGAAACGTGCCGGATGAGTGACATCAAGAACTATCATTCGGAGGAACACAGCCTTTCAAATGGTCAGGTGCTGATGCGAAATTATTCTTTTGACGAAGCACTTGTGATCGTAAGGGAAATGACAGATAATCTGGTCCTGGATCTGTTTGAAAAAGGACTGGTAACAAGCTCTCTCACCTTATGGATCGCCTATGACCACAGGTATGAGCATGAGGCATCCAAAGGAACCGTAAAACTCGAAAGAGAAAGTAACAGTTCCAAAAAGATCATAGATGCAGTGGAAGATTTATATCTCAGGATTGCAGACAGATATACCGGAATCCGAAGAATCGAGGTGTGTGCGAACAGGGTTGCTCCTGAAAGTTATGTGCAGTACAGCCTGTTTGATGATCCCAAACAGACTGATAAAGAACGGCATTTACAGGAAGCAGTATTGAATGTAAAGCAGCGTTATGGAAAGAATGCGATCATGCGTGGATCCAATCTGCTGGAGTGTTCCACCTATAGAGAACGCAATGAACAGGTTGGAGGACACCGTGCTTAGAGGAGGTGCGAATAGTGCTGGCAAGTGCATATCAACCGTATTTATATTTACCAAGACCGGTTTCCAGGAGACATCCCATGGATGTAGGACGCAGGGCAAAACAGTTTGCTCCATTTGCGGCACTTCGTGGACTGGATGAAACGATCCGGCAACAGGAAATCATTTACGAACCAAAAAGAGATTTATCTGAGGAAACGAAAAATGAGCTGGATATGAAATTAAGGATACTGACATATGGAATGAAGATACAGGCAACTTATTTTCAAAAGTCATGGAAGAATCCATTAATTGGTCAGTACCATACATTATCTGGAACCGTAGAATTTTTTGATCCATCAGTCCACTTACGGATTGATGATACCGAGATCCAGATCCAGGACATCTGTGATCTGACTGGTGATGTATTTGAAACTATTGAAATATCATGTTAATTAATCACAGCGGAATTTTTTATACCGGAAAGAGTGTGTGGTAGCTGGTGGAAGGATAAACAAGGATGCACAGATCGACAAAGCAGATCTGATCAGAATAAAAATCGTGCTGTTCGTGCAGCTTTGGCACTTACGGAATGGATGGCATGATGCTCATAAGGCGGATTTGATTTCCCTTTGGTCCGTTGAGTAATAAATGGAGAAATATCTTATTGCTTAAAGGAGGAAGCCTATATGGGATCAGGTGCTATTAAATGGCATGTACACTGCTCTGTATGCGGAGCATTTATTGAAAAGAGCGCACAAAGCGATTCAGAAGTGGAGTGCAAAAAATGTCGCAGTACATTGGAGATATTTGTAAAGGATGATATGGTGTCGGTTCGTCCGATCCACATCAGAGATGAACAATTAAAGTCCAGGATGCGGACGTATTCCCGAAAGATGATGAATCAGGGATCATAACAGAATAGAATGAGCTGTCTGTAGTAAGCGTTGGATTTGGCAAGAACCATCAAGAACGCACCAGACAGCAAGAGTTTGTCAAGGAGCTGAACCTGACTGGAATCACTAAGAGCCCGGCAAAACATTTACGGATACACTGCAAGATCAGAAGTATTTTCTGGTTTTGGAGATTGTTGAAGTATTTGTTTTGTCGGGCTTTTTTGACGTATTTCGAAAAATTTTTAAATTTTTTGTCGTACCCCACTGTAAAACGGGCTCTCAGCGTTTCGTTATATAGAGGTTGAATTCTTTTTTGCAAAAATAATTGTAAATAGAGATTTTGATAATATGACACAAAGGAGGAAGCAAAGATGACTGAAATCGAATACCAGGAATTTGTAAGGCGTTGTCCTTACGATGCTATGGGCGATTATTCCATGTTTCGCAAACAGCAAACAGAGAATAAATCAGAAGATGCACATAGCAACTGAATAAGCCAGGCAATCTGGCAAACTTAATCTAAACGCAGATACATGCGTTACAAAGGAGTCGCGGACTCCCGTTCAAAAAAAACGGGTGAGTTCGTGACCTCTTGTACTGCAGTTCTTTATGTCTGTGCAGGAATTTTATAAAAGATGGAATGGACCACCCGGAGCCGAAAGGCAGAAAGGTGGTCTTTATGTTGACATTAAAAGAACTGAAAAAAATCGTGAAAGTTGCTGATGTGGAGAAGAGAATCCCAAGCGTGAAATCCTTGAAGGAACACAAAGTTGTAGTAAAGGAAATGATCAATGCAGATACAACAATCTCTGTTTATGATCACGGATATGTACTTTATACAGCAGGAAATCAATCAACCGTATTTCCACTTCATAGTTGTGATGACTATGAATATGTGAGTGTAACTGGCGATAACAAGGAATTCAATAAGGAGTTCTTTGATAATGAAAACTGGTATATCCGTCTGCTGATAGAGGCTGAAGACCGTATGGCATACAGCCAGAGCAAAATCAGCACCAATCATGGTGTATTTTCTAACAGCGATGTTACAGATGATGCGGAGATTATGAGAGGATCTTCAAAAGATTTTGTTGACGATGTTATCGACAGAGAAATTCTGAATGCTTTGATCAAAGAGTTAACAGAGAGACAAAAGACGGTACTCAATCTGGTTTATTTCGAGGAAATGCGTCAGCAGGATGTTGCAGATTATCTGGGAATCAAACAGCAGAGTGTAAATGACCTCCTGAACAGGGCATTAAAAACGATGAAAAAAAAGGCGGAAAACGAAGAATTTTAAAAAAATTTCAAAAAAATTGAATTAGACCACTGTAAAACAGGCTCTGAGCGTTTCGTTATATGAAGGGTTTGCATAGAACACCTTCATGTACCTTGAAAAATGAATAGCCTGCCCGGAGTGATATTTGGTTTGAACATGCATAGAGCGAAAAGCTGCGTGTCTGCCAGAAGAAAACGTATCAGAGATGGAAACTGATATAGGAACGGATCCGGGAAAGAAAACAGGAAAACGCTTAAATCTTAAATCAAAATAAAATGTCTGAATCTAAAAAGAGGATGACAGTAGAAATCATGTGGCGGTATTTGTGACAAACAAGTACCGCCACATATTTGTGCTGTTATCTCAGCTTGTGCTGACTGTCCCAAATAGCGCAAATTTCAGGAAAGGAGGCGATCATCTTCGTATAAAAGATAATATGCAGAAACTAACAGATAACCATACACAAAAGAATCAGAAAGGAAGGATTTAAGAGAATGAACGTGAAAAAGAAAGCACGCAGGGTGATGTCCGGTTTACTGACTGCAGTAACGGTTCTATCGACGGTACTCTCTCCCGCTGTTGCCTATGCTTCTGATGATGCTGGATCTGTAAAAAAGATTCCGTATTATGAGGAGATCAAGGATCAGTTGGATGAAGATGAAGTGGTAACTGCAAAGGATTATGAGATCAAGGTTGGAGACAATTTCGATGTAAAGAGTGATTATACCGGTCTTACGATCCAGGATGACAGCAAAGTAAAAATTACATTTCAGGAAGCAAAAGATACGGATGGGAATGATTTTTCTACCGATTATGCCAATTCCTATAAGGCAGTCTATTATGTAGAACCACAGACAACGGATCACCCAACCTACCAGATCAATCGAAAGATCGTGGTAAAAGAAGCGGATCAGCAGAAAGATTCGCAGTCAGAAAGTTCTTCTGATCAGGATGCTGGTTCTTCCGATAAGACAGAAACAGAGGATTCTGAGGCTGACTCGTCTACAGAGGAAACTGGTGCTGCTGAAACGGAGAGCAAAACAGAACTGACAGAAAAAGAATTTGATGCAGAGATCGAAGCAACGGAGAATCAGGAGACCGTTGATCCGGAAACAGGGATCACACTCTCAGAGGTTATGCAGGAAGCTGTTGACCAGGAAGTTGCTCTTGCAGATCTTGAAGCAGGCGAAAGTATTACTTTTGATATGCCAATGATGCTTGCTTCCGGTGAAACAGGAACAAAATCAGTCACAGTTACAGCCGGCTCCTGGTACTATTACGCAGACTATGGATTAGGTTCTTATCTGACTTGTCCATATTATGTGAAATGGGGAAGCATCAATGCGACAGCATACTGTGTTGAACCATCGAAAAAAGGACCGGGAAATGGAACTTATACGATCCAGAAACTTGCCGATGGAAAGACACTTGCAAAGGTCTGCTATTACGGAACAAAAGCAAGTGATGAGAATGGTTTCTTCGATGAGAAACATCCGGATTTTCCGGCAGGAAAGAGATTCATCATTACCCATCTTGCAGCAGCTTATGCAAATGGATCCAGTGACTGGGCATCCGGAACTAATGCAACAGGAAAGAACCTGGCAATGGAGCTTTACAATTATTGTGTAAATATGCCGGACATTCCGTCTGTAGATATGAGCTTTTCCGAATCTAATGTAAAGGCTTATGTGGAAGGAAACAGCCAGCGAACAAGTGTGATCACATTCAAAGCGGATAAACTGCAGACGATCACTTTCAAGCTGCCGAAAGGTGTAAAACTTGTAAATGTGACAACCGGAAAAACAAGTGCTGCAGGGGCTAATGTGGAGATTTCCGGTGGTACAAAGTTCTATCTGACAGCACCACTTAATCAGGCAGAAAATGTCAGTGCTACTTTCTCTTCTAAGATGAAAGGAAGTATTGATAAGGAATATTCAGCCTATAAGATCACAACAGGATCTGGAACACAGGACCTGGCTCTTGTTTTCGGTGAAGGTGTCGGAAATGAGAAATATGTGGATTTTAAAGTAACCTGGACAAAAGAATGCAAAGTATCCATTGTAAAGAAGGATCAGGATACAGGCAATGCACTGGCTGGTGCGGTGTACGGGATCTATTCCGATGCTGCATGTACAAAGCTGATTGCAGAGATGCCTGCAACAGATCAGAATGGTGCTTCTCAGCTTACAATGGAAAAGACACAGGAAGTTGTTTATCTGAAAGAGATCTCTGTTCCGACAGGATATCAGATTGATACAAAGTCTTATAACGTGACGCTTGCTATAGGAAAGACAACGACCAAAAATGTAACAGACAAACGAGTAAATGCAAAGCTCAACATTGCAAAACAGGATGCTGAGACAGGCAATGAAGCACAGGGCGATGCAACACTGGAAGGTGCGGTATATGGTCTTTATGCAAGGGAAGATATTGTTCATCCGGATGGAAGAACCGGAACAATCCATAAGAAAGACAGCCTGATCACATCCCTGACAACGGATAAGAATGGCGAAGCTTCTGTATCGGATCTCTATCTTGGAAAGTATTATCTGAAAGAGCTTAGTGCTCCGGTGGGATATGTACTGGATCCGACAGCGCATGATGTGGACTGTACTTACGAAGGTGCTACTGTTCCGACAGTAGAAAGAACTTCTGTATGTAAAGAAACTGTCATCAAACAGCCGTTCCAGATCATCAAGGCCGCAAACAACGGAAAGACAGATGCAGATCTACTTAAGGGAGTCGGTTTTTCAGCATGGCTTGTCAGTGATCTGAAAGTAAAAGCAGATGGAAGTTATGATTTTGATTCAGCCAGACCGGTCGTACTGACTGCAGATGGCCAGACAGAAATGTTTACCGATGAAAAAGGATATGCAAAATCAATTCCGCTTCCATATGGAACTTATGTGGTGAGGGAAACCACAAGCAAACACAACTATGCACCGGTCGATGATTTTGTAGTGAAGATCACAGAGAATCATCCGGATACACCGCAGACATGGCGAGTGCTGCTGGATAAAGAATTCAAAGCAAAATTAAAGATTATCAAAAAGGATGCAGAAACACAGAAATCGGTACTCCTGGCTAATACTGAGTTCAAGGTATACGACCTGGATAATCAGAAATATGTGGAACAGACAACATCCTATCCGAAGCCAACGGTACACAAATCCTATTTCACAAATGAGGAAGGATACCTGGTACTGCCGAGAAATCTGAAACCTGGTAACTACAGGATTGAGGAAGTGACGGCACCCGATGGGTACACAATATCCAAAAACTATGTGACAGTTGCAGTTGATACAGATACTGCTTATCTGACCGATCCTGTCACAGGAGATGCAGTCATTGATGTGGAATATACCAATGCCCCGGTCAAAGGTCAGTTAAAGATCTATAAACAGGGTGAAGTGTTAAAGGGATTTGATAAGGACTTCCAGTATGAAATGGCTGGACTTGCAGGTGCTGAATTTGAAGTCTATGCGGCAGAGGATATCTATACTGCCGATCATCAGGTAGATGCAGATGGACAGAGAACTCTGTATTTTTCAAAGGATGCACTGGTAGCAACCGTCACAACGGATGCAGATGGTTATGCAACCGTAAAGAATCTTCCACTTGGCAGATACTATCTCAAAGAGAAGAATGCACCGGACACTTATGTGTTAAATACTGTGCCGGAAAATGTCGAATTTGCTTATGCGGATCAGGATACTGCAGTGATCGAGAAAGAAATCTCTGTCACAGATGAACGACAGAAAGTGTCGATTACTGTCGAAAAACAGGATGCTGAGACAGGCAATACAGTAGCCGGAGCAGTGTTCGGTATTTACAATGCAAAAGACATTCAGACGAAAGATGGAAAAGTGATCGTCAAAGCAGATACTCTTTTACAGGAAATGACTTCTGATGAAAAAGGTCAGGCAGCATGTACACTGGATCTTCCACTTGGAAGCTATTATGTAAAAGAACTGAAAGCACCAGATGGATTCGTATCTTCGGATGAAGTACTGAGATTTGATGCTTCTTATCAGGGGCAGGATGTACAGACAGTAACATTAAAATCCGTAAAGAAGAACCAGCCGACAACTGTTGAGATCACAAAATCAGATGCAACAACCGGTGTAGAACTGGATGGAGCTTATCTGAAAATAACGGATAAAGATGGAAATGTAGTAGATAGCTGGACATCTTCCAAAGATGCACCGCATGTGATCAAATATCTGAAAGTGGGTGAGACTTATACCCTCCATGAAGAATTTGCACCACATGGCTATCTGGTAGCCAATGATGTGACATTCACAGTCAAAGATACCGGAGAGGTTCAGAAAGTGGAAATGAAGGACGAGGTACCGGTTGGTGAACTGATCATCAACAAAAAAGGAGAATTCCTGGATTCTGTTACACTGGCCGATAAGGTCAAAGGTGTGGTGGAACACATTTTCAACTATGTAACCGGAAAGCTGACAGATGTTACGTTTGAAGTCTATGCTGAGGAAGACATTAAGGCTGCCGATGGCGTCAGTGACGATTACTATAAAAAGGATGAACTGATTGCAACGATCAAGACAGATGAAACCGGTATTGCAAAACTGGAAAATCTTCCACTTGGGAAATACTACGTGAAGGAAACAGGAACTGCTTACGGTCATGTGCTGGATGGTGAGATCCGTCATGTAGATCTGACTTACGTGGATCAGAATACACCGGTTGTAGTCTATGACAAAGACTGGCAGAACAACCGTCAGAGAGTAGAAGTCAGTGTACTTAAGAAAGAAAAAGATTCTGACCGTACACTGGAAGGTGCTATCTTTGGATTATTTGCCAAAGATGACATTAAGTCTGAGACAACTGGTAAAGTCCTGATCGAAGCCGATGAGATCATTGAGCTGAAATCTACAGATGAAGAAGGAAAGATCACATTTGTTGCAGATCTTCCAATAGGAGCAACTTATTATGTAAAAGAGCTCTATGCACCAGACGGATTCGTAACCAACGATGAAGGAAAAGAATTTACGTTTGAGTATGCAGGTGAGGATCAGCCGACTGTAACCTATGATTTTACCTTTGAGAATCAGCCAACCATTGTAGAATTTACCAAATCCAGTCTGACAACCGGAAAAGAACTTCCAGGATGTAAGCTGAAAGTGGTAGATGCTGATGGAAATATCGTGGATGAATGGACTTCCGGTAAAGAAGCACATGTGATCCGTGAGCTGACTGTCGGAAAAGAATACACACTGGTTGAAACAAAACCTGCTGATGGTTACGTGACAGCTGAAAGCGTGAAGTTCACGATCAAAGATACTGCCGATGTGCAGAAAGTTGAGATGAAGGATGATGTAACGAAGGTGAAAATCTCCAAACAGGATATCGCCGGAAAAGAACTTCCGGGAGCGAAACTCACAATCCTTGATCAGAATGGAAAAGTTGTGGAAAGCTGGACCAGTACAGAGAAAGCACATTACATCGAAATGCTTCCGATCGGAAAATACACTCTCCGTGAAGAAACAGCACCGGATGGCTATCTGGTTGCAAAAGATGTGGAATTCGAAGTAAAGGATACCAGTGTAGTACAGCATGTAACCATGGTGGATGAGGAAAAACCGGCAGAAAAGACACCGGAAGGTGGAAAACCTGTCAGTGATTCACCAAAGACTGGGGATAACACCAATCTGTGGCTGTGGTTTATGCTTCTCGGCATTGGTGCGACTGGTACAGGAGCCCTTGCATTTATGAGAAAAAAGAAACACTAATTAAATAAGAATGAGCGTTCATGGAAACCGAAAGGAATCTGTGGACGCTTTTTTAGATGGGAGAAACCATGAGAAATATCATTATTTTTGTTGCTCTTCTGGGAGCAGCGGCAATATTTACAGTTTTGTATTGTCTCATTGCTGCCGGAAGTCAGGCAGAGAAAAAACTGACAGAAATCATGAGAAAAGAGGAAGAACAGAATGAAGACTAATAAAGATCTGATCATAGAACCAAATGCAGCTATTGAGGGAAGAAAGTACAGCGAAGAAAAGCCATGGTCCTGCAAGTACTGTTACTGGTGGGGAGGCAAAAAGAAAGGCTGTAGCTTGAAACAGTGCCACTATCTGCTTCCGGAAAAGAAAAAAGCAGTAAAAACAACACCATGTGGTGGCTGTCCGTATGGAAAACATGTTCCATGCATCGGATATTGTATTGCCCGTCTTTATTCTGAGATGAAAGGAAAGAAAGGACGTGGGTAATTGCAGGAAGAAGTAAATCAGAAAGTGATCAGCCTGAGCATCCAGGGAGTCAAGATCACTGCCAGTGTGCTAAAAGCAGCCCTTCGGAAGTTCCTGGAAATGGACAACCGCAGGAAACAGAAAGCAACGCAGGTGAAAATGGCAGAAAAGACCGGACGGGCTCAGGAGAAAGGAAGGGAAAAAGCCCGAAAAAAGATTGAAAAGAAAAAGCCACATGGAAAGCAGACTATCAAGCAGCTGAATGCACAGGGAGTACAGCTTTCCAACTTAAAGATCACAGATGAAAATATCAAATCCTTTGACCGTGTGGCAAGAAAATACGGCATTGATTACAGCCTGAAGAAAGAAGTCGGTGCTGATCCACCGAAATATCTGGTCTTCTTTAAGGCAAAAGACGTGGATGTGATGACAGCGGCTTTCCGGGAATATGCCGGAGTAGAACTGAAAAAGAAACAGGTGAAGAAACCATCTGTCAGAAAGAAACTGCAGAAATCTGTAGAAAGAAAAGCAAAGCACCGCCAGCGTGTGAAGCAGAGACAAAAATCCAGAGGTCAGGAACGATGATGCGGAAGAAATTACAGAAGATCCAGGTCAAACGGCTGGTGATCTTAAATCTCCCATATTTCTTTATCTTCTATGTAGCAGATAAAGGATCCTGGCTGTACCGGCATTGCCTGGGAGAAAGTATGGTCCAGAGACTTGGCGTGATGTTAGTCAATTTCCGACTGGCATTTTTAAGCTGGCTGCCAAGTATCGCTTTGCAGGATCTTACAGTAGGTGTTCTGGTTGCAGGTGCATTAAAACTGGTGGTCTACTATCGTTCTAAAAATGCAAAGAAGTTCCGACAAGGTGTGGAGTATGGATCTGCAAGATGGGGAAACAGAAAAGACATCGAACCCTTTATGGATCCGGTCTTTGAAAACAATGTCATCCTCACAGAAACGGAACGTCTGACCATGAACAGCCGGCCAAAAGCACCAAAGTATGCCCGAAATAAGAATGTGATCGTCATCGGTGGTTCCGGATCCGGAAAGACAAGATTCTATGTGAAACCCAATCTTATGCAGATGACGGACCACGTGTCCTATGTGGTCACTGATCCCAAGGGTACAATCATCGTTGAATGCGGGAAGATGCTGGTAAATGGAGGATATCGGATCAAGGTATTAAATACGATCAACTTTAAAAAGTCCATGCATTACAATCCGTTCCATTATATCCGGAGTGAGAAAGATATCTTGAAACTGGTAAATACCATTATCGCAAATACCAAAGGTGAAGGTGAAAAATCAACCGAAGATTTCTGGGTGAAGGCCGAACGTCTTTTGTATTCTGCACTGATCGGATACATCTGGTATGAAGCACCAGAGGAAGAACAGAACTTTTCTACTTTGCTGGAATTTATCAATGCCAGTGAGACCAGGGAGGATGATGAAGAATTTAAAAATGCGGTGGATGAATTGTTTGAAGAACTGGAAGCAGAAAATCCGGAACACTTTGCAGTAAGGCAATATCGCAAGTACAAGCTTGCTGCCGGCAAAACCGCGAAGTCGATTTTGATTTCCTGTGGTGCCAGACTTGCACCATTTGATATTCAGGAACTAAGAGAAATCATGTCGTATGACGAAATGGAACTGGATATGATCGGTGATCAGAGAACAGCCATGTTTGTCATCATCAGCGACACAGATGACACATTCAACTTTGTGGTAGCGATCATGTACACCCAGCTCTTTAACCTGCTTTGTGATAAAGCAGATGATGAGCATGGAGGCAGGCTTCCCTATCATGTACGGCTGCTTCTTGATGAGTTCAGCAATATCGGACAGATTCCAAAATTTGACAAGTTGATTGCTACAATCCGAAGCAGGGAAATCTCCGCTTCTATCATTTTGCAGTCACAATCTCAGCTGAAAACAATCTATAAGGATGCGGCTGAGACGATCACGGGTAACTGTGACACCGTTCTTTTCCTGGGTGGAAAGGAAAGTTCCACACTGAAAGAAATATCAGAAACCCTGGGAAAGGAAACCATAGATCTTTACAACACATCAGACACCAGAGGCAGCAACCGGTCCTATGGGCTGAACTATCAAAAGACTGGAAAAGAACTGATGAGTAGAGATGAGCTGGCGGTCATGGATGGAGAAAAATGTATCTTACAGCTTCGAGGAGTCCGGCCATTTTTAAGCAACAAATATGACATCACAAAGCATAAACGGTACAAGGAACTTGCCGATTTCAATAAGAATAATGCGTTTGATGTCGAAAAGTATCTGGCACACCAACTGGTGATGTCGGAAAATACAGAATTTGAAATGTATGAAGTAACCGTAACACAAGAAGATGTATCAGCGATTGAAGCTGAGGAAGGAGAGGATTGATATGAAAGAAAGAATTCGAGCACCCTGCTATTTCAGGTAAGGGTACAAAAAAGGTCTGAATAAAAGGGAAAGGAGTAGAGCCAAACGCTTACAGACCATAAGAAAAAGCGTTTGTTCACACATGATTATGGCTTTTTTTAGCAGTGCAATCAATATCCTTCAGACACTGGTCGTTGCAATCGGTGCCGGTCTTGGTGTCTGGGGCGTAATCAACCTGATGGAAGGTTATGGAAACGACAACCCGGGTGCAAAATCCCAGGGAATTAAGCAGCTGATGAGCGGTGGTGGTGTTATCCTGATCGGAACACAGCTGATTCCGCTTCTGAGTGGATTATTTGGTTAAGAGAAAGGAGTAGAGATCCATGTTCAGTCAGATTTTTGATGCGATTGAGGAATGGATGAGGGAACTCTTAACCGGGATGATCACTTCCAACCTGGACACGATGTTTACTGATGTTAATCAAAAGACCGGTGAGATCGCTACCCAGGTTGGACAGACCCCGCAAGGGTGGAACGGCAGCATATTCAGTATGATCCGGAACTTATCGGATTCCGTGATCATGCCGATCGCAGGTATTATTATCACACTCGTACTCTGCTACGAATTGATTTCTATGCTGACCGAGCGCAACAACATGCATGATATTGATACCTGGATGTTTTTCAAGTACTTCGTAAAAATGTGGATTGCTGTATATCTGGTGAGTAACACATTTACGATCACAATGGCGGTATTCGATGTGGGCCAGCACGTAGTTAATTCTGCGGCCGGTGTTATCACAGGAAGTACCGCCATTGATATTTCTTCGGCATTGACGGATCTTTCCGCAACACTGGAAAGTATGGAAATCGGAGAACTTGTTGTATTGGCGCTGGAAACCCTTATCGCCGGCTTCTGTATGAGAATCCTGTCTGTACTGATCACAGTGATCATGTATGGACGTATGATAGAGATTTACCTATATACCTCAGTTGCGCCGATTCCATTCGCAACTATGAGTAACAGAGAATGGGGACAGATCGGCACGAATTATTTCAGAGGACTCTTTGCCCTGGCTTTCCAGGCATTTCTGATGATGGTATGCGTTGCAATCTATGCAGTGCTTGTTGCAGGTATCCAGTATTCAGATAATCTGAGTTCTTCATTATTTGGCGTTATGGCTTACACAGTAATCTTATGTTACAGCCTCTTTAAGACGGCCTCTTTAAGTAAGTCGATATTCAACGCGCACTAAATTACAGGAAGGAGTGAAAATCATGGCATATGTCAGCGTACCGAAAGATTTAACGAAGGTAAAAAATAAAGTAGCATTTAACCTGACCAAAAGACAGCTGATCTGTATCGGTATAGGTGCTGCAATGGGAATTCCAAGCTATTTCCTCTTGCGAAATGTGATGGGAAATAGTAATGCAGCAACGGTCATGGTGCTTTTAATGTTACCGGCATTTTTATTTGCCATGTACGAAAAAGACGGGATGCATCTTGAAGATGTTCTGATGCACATGATCCGGGTGAAGTTTCTTCGTCCACCCGTCAGAAAATATGAGACTGAAAACTATTATGAAACAGATCCGGAACAGATCAGACAGTCACCGGATGCAGGAAAAACGAAAGGAGGAAAAACGATTGCGAAAAAAGAAAAATAAGAAAACTGTCGCAGATACCGGGTACAAAAAAGTAGACAGAAAAGAGAAAAAGAAAAAGGAAAAGCAGGAAGAAAAACGCAGGCAGAAAAAACTGTCTGTTCAGCAGTCGATCGCTTATAAGGAAATGGGAAGAGATGGAATCTGCAGGGTACAGGGAAAAACTTATTCTAAGTGCATCCGCTTCTATGACATCAACTACCAGCTGGCTCAGAACGAAGATAAAAATGCGATCTTTGAAAACTGGTGTGATTTTCTCAATTACTTTGATGCCAGTATTCATTTTCAGCTGAGCTTTATCAACCATAAGAGCAGCATGAAAGAATTTGAACAGGTCATCCGGATTCGTCCTCAGGATGATGCCTTTGACGATGTTCGTATGGAATATGCCAAGATGCTGAAACAGCAGCTGGCGAAAGGAAATAATGGACTGGTGAAATCAAAATATATCACCTTCTCCATCGAAGCAGATAATATCCGGGAAGCAAAGCCAAAGCTGGAACGTATTGAGTCGGATATCCTGAACAACTTCAAGATCCTTGGAGTTCCAGCTTATCCATTGAATGGGGTGGAAAGACTGCAGATTTTATATGAGACTTTCAATCCAGACAACATGACAGACATCCAGTTTGATTATGGTTCCATGATCCGTACCGGACTCAATACCAAAGATTATGTGGCACCGACCAGTTTTGTATTTAAGGACAGAAATACATTCCGCATGGGAAATACCATCGGAGCAGTCTCCTATTTGCAGATCCTGGCACCGGAGCTTACAGATAAGATGCTTGCAGAATTTCTGGATATTGATAAGAATCTCATCGTCAATCTGCATGTTCAGTCTGTGGATCAGATGAAAGCAATCAAGCTTGTAAAAAGCAAGGTCACAGATATCAACAGAATGAAAATCGAAGAACAGAAAAAAGCAGTCCGGGCCGGATACGATATGGATATCATTCCATCGGATCTGAACACGTATGGCGGAGAAGCTAAGCGTCTGTTAGAAGACCTGCAGTCACGAAATGAGCGTATGTTCCTTGTAACAGCGCTCTTTTTAAATACTGCAAAGACAAAACAGGCACTGGATAATGCCATCTTCCAGACGGCCGGTATTGCACAGAAATATAACTGTGTGCTGAAACGTCTGGATTATCAGCAGGAAGAAGGATTGATGAGCAGTGTTCCGCTGGGAGTAAATCATATCCCAATCAAGCGGGCTCTTACGACTACCAGTACAGCAATCTTTGTTCCGTTTACGACACAGGAACTTTTTATGGCAGGAGAATCCTTATATTACGGATTGAATGCACTCAGTAACAACATGATTATGGTGGATCGTAAAAAGCTGAAAAACCCGAATGGTTTGATCCTTGGTACGCCTGGATCCGGTAAATCCTTTGCAGCAAAAAGAGAAATCACCAACGCTTTCTTTGTTACAAAGGATGACATTATCATCGGAGATCCGGAGGGCGAGTATTATCCACTGGTCCATGCACTTGGCGGACAGGTAGTACACATTTCACCGACCAGTAAGGATTATATCAATCCAATGGATATCAATATGGATTATTCCGATGATGACAATCCACTTGGTGTAAAATCCGATTTTGTCCTGTCCTTATGTGAGCTGATCATGGGAAGCAGGGATGGCATTGAAGCAGAGGAAAAATCAGTGATCGACCGTTGTCTTCCACTGGTGTATCAGAAGTACTTTGCAGATCCAAAACCGGAAAATATGCCGGTCCTTGGTGACCTGTATGACTGCCTCAGAAAGCAGAAAGAACCCCAGGCCCAGAGAATTGCAACAGCACTGGAAATCTATGTAAATGGATCACTGAAAGTATTCAACCATAGAACCAATGTGGAACTGAATAACCGTATTGTCTGCTTTGATATTAAGGAACTTGGAAAGCAGCTGAAGAAAATCGGAATGCTCATCGTCCAGGATCAGGTATGGAACAGAGTTACGATTAACCGCGGCATCAAATCTACCAGGTACTATATCGATGAATTTCACCTTCTGCTCAAAGAAGAACAGACAGCAGCTTATTCCGTAGAAATCTGGAAGAGATTCAGAAAATGGGGAGGCGTACCGACTGGAATCACACAGAATATCAAAGATCTTCTTGCCAGCAGGGAAATTGAAAATATCTTTGAGAACAGTGATTTTATCCTGATGCTGAACCAGGCGGCAGGTGACAGACAGATCCTCGCAAAACAGCTGAATATTTCCCCATATCAGTTGTCTTATGTGACGAATTCCGGGGAAGGAGAAGGACTTCTTTTCTATGGAACAACAATTATTCCATTTAAGGACAAGTTCGATAAGAACTTGAAGCTGTACAGTTTGATGACTACAAAACCGGAAGAAGTTGAAAAACGAGAGAAAGAAATGGAGGCGGAAAAGCATGAAGGAAATCGATAAGATTCGAATCAGGCAGTGGAACCAGGATAATCCTTACATTCAGATGAAAAATCTGGAAAATGCACAGCCTGGATACCGTGTTCATACAGTCAATGATGATCATCATCTGTATGAACTTCCGCTGGAAACACAGAACATTATCCTTGACTGGGTATTCTGGAATTTTTATCCGGCACAGAAAATCTATCCGCATCTTACCAGTGATGATCTGAAAGAAGTTTTGTATAAACGTACCCAGATCCATCTGCACAACAATCAGTTCAAGGAGGCTATGCTGATCAATGGTTTCTGGCCGAGAGATCCGAGTGAATTGAACTGGGTATTTCATATCCAGGCGAGCTCTCCAGCAATCAGGACACAGGCAGATGGTTATCCTGGTATCCCGATTATAGGACGCCAGGAACTGAATGAGTACAGAAAGAAAAGTTGTGCCAGGAGGTGATGACCTATAGCCGGAAAAGAATTTAAAGGCAAAGATAAAAAGGTCGCAAAGATGACCAGGGATGGTCTGACAGAAGAAAATCTTCGTGATGGTAGTGTAAAAGATATCAGTCACAGGAGTCGAGGACGACCGGAAAATAAGGAAGAATTTGTTCCTGAACGGGAACGGAAAAAGGCTGAGAATGAAGATTCAAAATCAGGAAAAGGAAAACGACTGCAGATGGAAAAAATCCGTAAATCTTCTGTCCGGCAGGAAGCTGTTGAGGATACAGTTGAAGTCACACCGGAAGAAAAAGTATCCGGATATCGAAAGAAACTGCATCGTTATGAAAAAATCCCGGATGATGATAATAATCTGAACAGCCAAAAGAAATCCATTCGGAAGAAACAGTTGCAAAAACAGATGACCAAAGAACAGGCAAAAGCCGGAAGATTATCTTTTGATGATGAAGGAAATCAGATGGTGAAAGGTGCTGGCATGAAACCGGGAGGGACAGCCGGGAAATACATTGCTACACAAGCTGTTATATCTGGCATGAAAGCAGTCACTTCCGAAGAGGAAGAAACAGATGAAAATGCAGGTGTGGAAAGTGCCAGACTTGCAGAGCGTGAAACAGAAGCTGCGTTACGTGGCCTACGTCATGCTCAGATCCGCAGCAAACGAACGGATGTGAAAACCCATCGCAGAGGTTATCGTGAGGCTACTGTAGAAAAGAAACTGAAATTTGGTTCTGCAGAAAGTATGGAAGGAGTCAAACATGCAGAATCGGTAAAGAACGCTGAGCAAAAGAGATATTTCTATAACCGCTTCTTTCAGAAAAAACGATATAAGGATGCATACCGGGCAGCCAGAGCCGGAAAATCCGCTGGCAGTCTAGGTGGAGCGACAACCATTGCCGGTGTCGAGAACATGACGGTAAAAGCAAAGATTGCCTTGAAAGAGATTATAAAGCGTAATCGTGCCATGTTCGCAGGCATCGGTATTTTTGCGCTTCTTTTTCTTGTCATAGCAGTATCTTTGGGGAGCTGCAGTGCTTCTATCGAGGGTGCTGGATCTGTGATCGGTATTACAACGTATCCAAGTTCAGACGAGGATATCTATGCTGCCGAAAACAGATATGCTGCTTTGGAAAGTGCCTTGAACCAGCAGATTAATGAGATGGAACGAAGACATCCGAATTATGACGAGTATCAGTACAACATTGCTGAGATTGGTCATAATCCATACCATCTTATCTCGTATCTTACTGCAAAATATGGGGACTGGACGTACTCAGATGTTGAAAATGAACTGCAAGCTCTTTTTGAAGCACAATATCATCTGAATACGAAAGGTCGAACAGAAACGGTGACAGAAACCAGAAATGTTCGAGTCGGAGAATCATTGGGCCAGGTAGTGACCAGCGGATATTGTAATTGTCGAATCTGTTGTGGTGTATGGTCTGGAGGTCCAACTGCCAGTGGGGCATATCCTACTGCAAACCATACCATTGCTGTAGATGCATCCAATCCATTTGTGCCGATCGGCACTAAGGTAGTAATGAATGGTGTGGAATACACAGTTGAGGATACCGGAGCCTTTGCAAGATATGGTGTGCAGTTTGATGTTTACTATGATAACCACGCTGCAGCCTCTGCTCATGGACATCAGACCTGGGAAGCCTATATCGCAGATGACAATGGCAGTCAGGAAGTAACGGTTACCAGTACCAGCACTAAGAAGATTCTATATGTGACACTGACAAATGGAAGCTTTGATGCTGTGGCAAGAGCCAATCTGAATGCAGAGCAGCTGATCATTTACAATGCATTAAATACGACCTATGGAAACAGAAATTATCTGTGGGATGTAAACAATGTGACCAGTGGATCAGGCGGTAATGGAATGAGTTATGAGATTCCACCGGAAGCACTGCAGGATGAAGAATTTGCCCGGATGATCCGAGAAGCAGAAAAATATCTGGGAGTACCTTATGTATGGGGTGGCTACTCTCCATCTGGATTTGACTGCTCAGGTTTCGTATCCTATGTCATTAATCACTGTGGTAATGGCTGGAACTATGGACGATTGACCGCGGAAGGATTAAGAGGTGCATGTACTTATGTATCACCGGGAGAAGCAAAACCAGGAGATTTGATCTTCTTCCAGGGAACGTATAACACATCTGGTGCAAGCCATGTGGGTATCTATGTCGGTAACAATATGATGATCCATTGCGGGGATCCGATCCATTACTCAAATATCAGCACATCCTACTGGCAGCAACATTTCATGTGCTTTGGAAGACTGCCATAAAGGGGTGAACGAAGGGAGGTGAAAGTTTGAATAAAAAGATAAAAAAATATCTGGATGAGATTGCCAAGACAGAGAAAAAGATCGCGGATCTGCAGCAATATCTTAGGAGTGTCCAGGCTGCATTAAAGCAGGAAGAGGACAATGAGATGATCAGGTGCATCCGTGGTATGAAGATGGATAATAATCAGTTATATGATCTTTTGGATGGTATCCAGAGTGGAAAAGTTAAATTTCAGGTAAGCAGGGAGTCTGACGATGAAGGTTCAGGCTCCTTTGTATTCACAGAAGAAAATAAGGAGGAATATCAGAATGGTGAAATGGAAGAAAATGAATAAGAAAATGGCAGGACTGCTGTTGGGAGTCATGATGCTTTTTACAGCATCAACCACAGCATTTGCCTATGTGGATGAATCGGCAGAGGCATCCAAAGTAGAGACAACTCAGACGGAACAGTCAACAGACAAAGAAGAGAAAAAGGACGAGGCGACAAACACAAACGAGGTGCTGCCGGAAGATGGAACAGACAAGGGAACTGCATTTACGACACCTGGCAATGGTGAAGTCAAGGATGACATTACCGATGATTCCACAAAGGAATTTCTTACGGTTACAACGAAGAATAACAACACTTTCTATATCGTGATCGACCGTAGTGCCACATCACAGAATGTCTATATGTTATCCCAGATTGATGAGAATGATCTGTCCGAATTTCTGGATAAAGACAGCACTGCTACTGTCGTAACACCACAGCCAGATAAATCAAAGGTAGTGCTGGATGAAACAAATAATGAGGATGTAGACAAGGAAGCTACCATTGATCCGGAGAAAACAGCATCTGCAAAAACCAATATGGGTGCAATGGCAACAATCCTGATTTTGGCTCTCGGCGGTGTGGCAGCTTACTACTACTTCAAGATCTATAAACCTAAAAAAGAGGAAGATGAGGATGATCAGCCGGAAGGTTTGGAAACAGGTGGACTGGAAGAAGTTCCGGATGAGGAAGAGTCTGAAGACGAAGATTTTGAAGAAAATGAAAAATAAATAAACTTTTTTAGCGGAGGGGGCTGTAAAACATGCTCTCTCCGTTTCGTTATATGAAGGAGGTAATACATCATGTATTTAGTAATTGCAGAAAAACCAAGTGTATCAAGAGCAATCGCAGAAGTGATTGGAGCACAGGAACGAGAAGACGGATATTTACAAGGAACCGACTGTATGGTCAGCTGGTGCTTCGGACATCTGGCCGAATATGTTTCACCGGATGCTTACGATGAGAAATTTAACCAGTGGAGATATGAAGATCTCCCGATCATCCCGAAAGACTGGAAAGTTACAGTCTCAGAAGATAAGAAAGATCAGTTCTATATCTTAAAAAGACTGCTCAACAGTCCGGAAATTGAATACGTCGTAAATGCCTGTGATGCCGGACGTGAAGGAGAATTAATCTTCAAACATGTCTATGACTTATCCGGAAGTAAAAAGCCGGTGAAACGATTATGGATCAGTTCTCTGGAAGATTCCGCAATCCTTGATGGAATGCAGCATCTGAGATCCGCAGAGGAATACCGACATCTGGCCGAAGCTGCTGTATGCCGTTCTCAGGCTGACTGGCTGGTCGGAATGAATGCAACCAGAGCTTACACCACAAAGTACTTCAAAAAGCTGACCGTTGGAAGGGTTCAGACACCGACACTTGCCATGTTGGTGGAACGTGCCGGACAGATCAGCAATTTCCAGAAAGAAAAGTATTTCAATGTAGAACTGGATTGTGACGGAATTCCGGCAGTAAAGCCAAAAATCTTTGATCCGGATGAGGCGGAACAGTTAAGAAGCAGATGCCATGGAAATGAAGCTATTGTCACTTCAGTAAAAGAAACGGAAAAGAAAGTAAAAGCACCAAAGCTTTATGACCTGACCACACTGCAAAGAGAAGCAAACCGTATCTATGGAATGACAGCCAAACAGACACTGGATACCGCTCAGAGCCTGTACGAAAAGAAACTGATCACTTATCCAAGAACAGACAGCCAGTATCTGACAGAAGATATGGAACAGACCGCAAGAAATGTGGTTCGTCAGATTTATGAGAAATATCAGCTGACAGGTCCGTTTGATCAGCCGGAGCAGCCAGATGTGAAGAAAGTCATGAATAACAGCAAAGTGACAGATCACCATGCAATCATCCCAACGATGGAGCTTGCATCCAGCCATCTGGATGAACTGAAATCCTGGGAAGAAAAGATTCTGTTCCTGATTGCAGTCCATACGGTCATGGCAATGAGTAAGGATCACATTTACCAGGAAACAGAGATTGAAGTGGAATGCCAGGGAGAAATCTTCAAAGCAAAAGGAAGAACTGTGTTGCAGGATGGATGGAAACTCTTTGAAAACTGCTTCAAGAATAAGGATCGCATGGCAATCGTAGATCCGGATCAGGAAATGAAAGAGAGGATGCCGAAAGTAACCCAGGGACAGACTTTCTATGCTGTAGCTGCAGAAAAGACAGAACATTTTACATCGCCACCAAAACCATACAGTGAAGATACTCTCCTTGCAGCAATGGAAACTGCTGGAAATAAGGAATTCGATGAAGACACAGAAAAGAAAGGATTAGGAACTCCGGCAACAAGAGCTGGTATCATCGAAAAACTGATCTATTCCCAGTATGCCACCCGAAAAGGGAAACAGATCCTTCCAACAGATGATGGAAAAGTCCTTGTGGAGATCCTGCCAGACTTTCTGAAATCTGCAAGTATGACTGCAGAATGGGAAAATCAGCTGCTCTTGATGGAGCATGGAGAGATTGCACCGGAACAGTTTATGACCGGGATCAAAAACATGCTGACCATGATGCTGAATGGATGCGATGCGATTTCCGAAGAAGAAACAAGAAGATTTCAGACCAGAGAAAGCATTGGAACATGTCCGGTATGTGGAAGCCTGGTATATGAAAGCAAAACCAACTTCTATTGTAGCAACCACGATTGTCACTTTGCTCTCTGGAAAGATAACCGCTATCTGCAGAGCATGGAAAAAACCATGGATAAAAAGATGGCTGCAGAACTTCTGAAAAGTGGATGTGTGCATGTAAAAGACCTGTATTCCAGAAAGAAGAATATGTACTTTGAGGCAGATCTTCATATGGATGCAGATGAAACCGGAAGGGTGAATTTTTCTTTATCCTTTCCCAAAAAGAAACCAAAAAACAAAAGCAAAAAGAAATAAGAAAACAGATTAGAGGAGGAAACGAAGAATGAATTTTAATGATTTTGTTGAAGAAGTAACAGGAAACATCAAATTGTTTTTACCGGAAGATTATATGGATGCGGAAATCACTGTCACAGGAAATGAAAAGCTGAATGAGACCTACTGGGGAATGATGGTCAGAAAAGAAGATCAGAGCCTTTCTTCGGTCATCAATCTGAACCGTTTGTATGAGTCTTATCAGGAAAGACCTGGTATGACTATGGAAGCTGTATGCAGACAGGTGGCGGATGTAATTACTGACACACCGGATATGGTCGATCTGAATACAATCCTGAATTATGACAATACAAAGACTCATCTGTTTATTCGCGTGTCGTCTGTAGAAGCAAATCACGAAATGTTGGGGAATGTTCCGCATCGCCTGTTGGAGGATCTTGCAATTACTTACCACATCGCAGTGGATATGGACAGTGAAGGAATGAGTTCTACAATCATTACCAATGAGTTGATGGAACGATATGGTATCACACAGCAACAGCTTCACGAAGATGCTCTGAAAAGTGCGGTATCGCTTCTGCCACCGGATATCGCTACCATCGGATCAAAAATGAATGACCTCATTGGTGATCTCTCGGTCATGCTGACATCCGAAGAAAGGGAAATGATGCAGAATATTATGCGTGATGATGCACAGAACCCAACATTTATTGTTGTTACGAATAAAGAGCAGATCAATGGAGCCGGTGCCATCTTCTATCCGGAAGTCATGGAAAATATGGGATATCTTGTCGGAGGTGATTACTTTATCCTTCCATCTTCAATCCATGAAACGCTGGTTTTGCCGGATAACGGAGAAATGGATGTCCAGTCGTTGAAAAAGATGGTTGAGGAAGTAAATGCTACTCAGGTTCTGCCTCATGAACGTCTGACAAATGAGGTGTATCACTATGATACAAAAGACCATGTGTTTGAAAAGGCAGACAGATTTGAAAAACGTCAGAAAGAAAAAGAAGTACAGACTATGAAGCATGAGAAATTCGGAAAAGATCAGAAAGAGCTGAAACCGAAGGCAAAGAAACACGATCTGGAACTGTAAGAAAGAATAATCAGACAGGAGACTCCACGGTAAGCATTTTACTGTGGAGACTTTTCACTAACAGAAGGAGGAAAATGATATATGAGTGAAGAAACCACGAAGACAAAACAGCTTCCGGTTCAGGGAAAAGATATTGACAGTATCATGGAAAATCTGGAAACCGGCGTAGCTGTGTTATTTACCAGTGACCGTTATCAGGAATATCTCCGAACTATGGCAAAGTTCCACAGATACTCGTTCAATAACACACTCCTGATTGCCATGCAGAGACCGGATGCGAAACTGGTGACCAGCTATAAAAACTGGCAGTCTATGGGACGTCAGGTAATGCGAGGTGAAAAAGGCATTATGATCATTGCCCCGGCACCATACAAGAAAATGAAAGAAAGAGAAATCCTGGATCAGAACCAGAGACCGATTCTCGGTACAGATGGAAAGCCAAAGACAGAAATGGTTGAAGTGACGATTCCACATTTTAAGGCTATTACCGTCTTTGATATCGGACAGACAATCGGGGAACCCATTCAGACTTTAGCACCGGAGGTTTTGACAGCGGCAGTTGATCATTATGATATGTTCATGGAAGCGATTCAGAAGATCTCTCCTGTGCCGATACGATTCGATGAGATCAGTGGAAATGCAAATGGATATTTTCATACTGTGGATAAAGAAATTGTTATCCAGAAAGGCATGAGTGAAAGCCAGACATTAAAAACTACCATTCACGAGACTGCTCACGCAAAACTCCATGACAAAGAAATTATGGAAGAAATGGGTGTTGAAAAGGACCGTTTAACGAAGGAAGTTGAGGCAGAGTCTGTTGCTTACTGCGTCTGCTCTGCTTTTCAGGTAGATACTTCGGAGTATAGTTTTCCCTATATTGTCGGATGGAGCAGCAACCGGGAAATGGAGGAACTGAAGACCTCTATGGATCTGATCCGTAGGACAGCTGGTGAGATAATTGATCAGTTGACAGAAGAACTGCAGATGATGATTGAGGCAGAACAGACCAAAGAATTTCAGGAAGGAAAAGAAAAATGGCTTCCAGCAGTAGAGGCAGCCGGTTATTATCTGAGCGAAGAAGACTGCAGACCGGGTTATCTGCTATTTGTTCCGGATGGTATGCATGAACTTACGGGCTCTGTTGCCACTGAGTCGTGGGATCAAGTTGGTGAGTGGATGCAAACAGTAATGGATCGAAAAGACGATATTTCTGAGCGAGTAGAGCGAGTGCTGTATCCAGAACACTTTGAGCAGTCAGAAGAAATGATGATGTTTACCGGCACAGATGACCGCTATGCGATATACCATATTGATGCGGCGGGACCAGGAGGATTTTTATTGTATAAAAGCATGGATCATCTGCAGAAACGAGGAAAAGAAGTTAATGTGGAAAATTACCAATGTGTCTATTCAGGTAAATTGATGCATGGAGATACTCTGGATACTTTATATGCAGTTTTTAATGATAAGCCTCCGGCAGATTATAAAACACATTCCATGTCTGTTAGTGATGTCGTCATCATGAGGCAGAATGGAAATCTGCAGGCGTTTTATGTAGATAGATTTGGATTTGCGGAAGTACCGGAATTTGTTACACAAAGGCAGACACAGCTGGGATTGTCTATAGAAGTAACAAATCAGCTTGATCAAAAAGATATTACAAATGAGACAGAGAATGCATCCATCAGTTTCTATGCGGCTGAGTGTTCTGAATTTCCAGTACTTGGAGAAGTTCATACAGATCTTTCGCTGGAAGATGCCCTTAAAGCATATGAAAATATCCCTTCGGAACGCATGAATGGAATTAAAAGTGTTGGATTTGACCTAAAAGATGGAAGTGATTATGAAGGCATGAACGATCTGCTGGTTGGCGCTCGGTCTCAGAGAGAATTTTTGGATTCTATCCAACACTTTAAAGAAAGTCCGCTTGTGCAAAACGCATTGACTCATGTGGAAAAGTATATAGAAAAAAAACAACAGAATGTGGAAAACTCTCAGAAAAAAGAGAAACAGGTGGGAAAAACCAAAAGAACAACCAAGAAGAAAGATAACGGTGAAAAGGAACTGAATACAGAGGTGAAAAAGCCAGCACCGAAAAAGAAAAAGGAGGATTTGAGCTTATGAGAAAGGTAAATTTAGAAGAAAATGAATTAACCATCACAGCCATCTTCCAGCAGAAGACAAAAGAAGATACGATTCAGACATTGAAAGAAGCTCTGGAAGTGCTGGAAGACGAAGAAGGTGGACCAGAAAATAATGAACTGGTTGAGATCATCAATTCCACGGTGGGAAAGCTGCAACAGATTGAAGATAAATATTACTACTCTCTAGATCTGAATTATTATCTGAATAACCTGGAGGATGATGACTATGAAGCTTAATCAGTTTGCACTTTATCGTGTGGATCAGAATACAGACGGAAAAGTATTGTGGCATTTGCCCTATCAGGAAGCATCCAGACAAAACGTGCCGATTCGTGTGGAATATTATCGGAAGATGTCGATTCAGGCTATGCAGGAGAATGAAAAAGTCACAGATGTCTGGAAAAGAATTAAAGAGAAGTGTGAAGTCAGTGATGTGCTGGTTCTCAATCAAAATGGAGAAATCAGTTGCTATTATCTGGATGAGGAATATCCTCAATATATTGCAGGATTTATCCGCTTGAATACTTCCGGTGCTCTGGTCACGATAGATACGGAAAATTATCAGATCGATGGAAAGAAAGGGAACTGGATAGCTACAGATTCCATAATCCTTGATGGAAAGCAGTTTTATCTGATGGAACATCAAGAATATCGTAATCAGGCGGCTGCGGTTGTCCTGGATGCTTACGGAAAAATGATTGTAGAGGAATGCCGGAACGGATTTGATGAAGAAACAAAGCAGAAAATCCAATCATATATACAGCAGATGAACATGCCAGATCCAGTGCGACAGGTCAGGCATCAACAAAAAGTACGCCTGGAATATTATCAGAAATTCTATGAAAATGGAACCTTTGAAAGAAGTCGCGAGTCTGGCATTGAAGCAAATTATGATATGGTAGATGGTCTGGTAAATAACCAGAAGAAACAAACGGATGAAAAAGAAACTGCCAGAACACATCAAAAGGGTGAAAGGCAGACAGAACGGTCACAAATAATAGTTCCTGTAAAGCTTAAAAAGCGTAGATCTGTGATTAAGAGACTGCGTGAGAAACAGATTGCGATTGCTGTAAAGTCCGGAAAGCCGATTCCCAAATATCTGGATCAGGAGCTGGAACGAAGGCGGGGATAATGCTATGGGACTGTCAAAATATGAAAAAGAAACCATTATTCTGACGAATGAAGAAGATTCTTACTACAATATCTATACATTCAATCAGAAACTGCAGAAAAAGTTAAAGGTATTTGCAGAAAAATATCCGAAGGACTGCTCTCGTATTCAAACTACAGAAGAAGGAAGTGAAACTTATATCATCCAGAAGGGACGGCTGTCGCTGAATTTGAGACCACCTTACAGCGAAGCACGAAAACAGAAAGCGGCAAAGCAAATTCAGAAGGTATGGAAAGAAATGAAGGGAATTCCATAGGATGTGTTTTAAGATGAAAAAGCCTTGTGACCATGAGACAAAATGAAAGTGAAAAGCGTTATGTGATAAAGTGTATAGGCTCAGAAGGAAAATGCTCCTTCTGGGCTATTTTTATTAGTCATATTCATGGTGAAAGAATTTTCAAAAAACAGCTTTCTTAAACAAACACTTGCAAAAACTATATATAAACGCTATAATTATGCTATGATAATGCAAGGAGGGAAAATATGGACTTCTCAGTAATGATTAAAGAGATAAGACAAGAATGTTATTTGAGTCAACAGTCCTTTGCAGATGAACTAGGAGTGTCTTTTTCAACTGTTAATAGATGGGAAAAATCAAAGGCAGTACCTAACTATCAGACAATGAAAAGAATTGTATCATATTGCAAAAGCCTTAATGTAGATTGTAAAAATTTAGAAGAGGTATGGAGGGAAACTAAGAATGGCACTGACACATATTGATTGCTTTAGTGGACCAGGTGGAATATGCACTGGACTTCATGCAGCAGGGTTTGAAACAAAGGTTGCTATTGAATATATAAAAAGTTGTGTAGATACATATGCATATAATCATCCTGAGGTACATGTAATACATTCTGATATTAGAAATGTAACTGCTGAACAGATACTTCCATTTGTTCCTAAGGGAGGCATCGATTTAGTCACATCAGGGATGCCTTGTGAAACCTTTTCAACTGCTGGAAATTCTTCTCGTGCGGCATATGATGATAGGCAATTTTTATTTAGAGAAGGAATTAGAATTGCAAAAATATGTAATGCAAAGATGATACTGTTTGAAAATGTTCCGATGATTACAACAAAAAGAGTAGCGAAGGATTCAAAAGAACTAATCATTGATTTATTGAAACGTGAGTTGGAAGAAGCTGGATATGTTAATTACAAAGAAGTTGTTTTGGATGCTAGTAAATATGGGGTTCCACAACGTAGAAAAAGATTTTTCATACTTGCGGCCAAAGATCCCAAATATCATATTGACGCACCAGAAGAAACGACTGATACGGCCGTTACAGTACAGGATGCTTTTGTAGATATACCAGAGGTAGTTGCTAATACAAAAACAGAAAATCCGATCTATACGGGGGCGGAGTCTGCATATTCACTACTTATGAAAAATGATGATTTTTGGAAGAGAACAACGCTAGAGCGAAAATTATTAAATCATCTTCCGATGAATCATAGAAAATATATTATAGAAAGATTTGGAATATTGCAACAAGGAGAAGGACTGAAAGGACTTTTTGCTAGATTAACGCCGGAAGAACTTGAAGCATATCAAGCAAGGAAGGTTATTCCAAAAACAATATATGTAAAAAGAAATTATCGGTTACGTTGGGATGAACCGGCACCAACAGTTACCAGCCATTGTTTGGATGAATTTGTACATCCAGAGCAGAACCGTGCTTTAACTGTTCGAGAATGTGCACGATTGCAGAGTTTTCCGGACTCCTATGATTTTGTAGGAGGTCCGTATTTAGTAGCACATGATGATCGAAGCCAACAGGATAAATATGAACAAATAGGTGATGCAGTACCACCATTGTTGGCATATGCGTGGGGAAAGAAAATATCAGAAATTTTTGAGAAAGTGTAAAAACGAGAGCTGGCAGTATTTTTGCCAGCTCTTGTAGTATAATTATTCTACTAAACTATCGGATTCATGAAAGAATTCACCAAATTCTTTTACATGTATTTTAGGAAAACGATAATTAAGGTCATTATATTTGCTAGGAACATCTAAATAGTATGCTCGTTTGATTTGTGATATGAACAGTTGATAATTAATCCATTGATTTGGTACGCAGGTTATAGCCACAGACATATCTTTACTATAAAAGTTTGTTTCTCCGATGCAAGTCAGTAAACATAAAAAACGACCCACTCCAAATGCTCCATCTAACACTCTTTGTTGGGCCCATACTTCGACAACACGTTCTCGAGTGGATGTTTTGGCTGGAATATGAAATTTAGGTTTTCCAGCGCCAAGATCAAAAATAAAATCAGTAGGTAAAGAAATAGACTCTCCATCAAGTTCTACTGCATTCATTTGATTTGTAGGAGCTACATTTAGATGCATAGAGTATAGATGCCCGACTAATTTTTCAAAATAATCACCGGAATTGTTTTTTACCCCTGTTACGAGGTCAGCGCAACAACAATAATTCATACATATAGCATAGAGTGCAGCAGTAATGGTATGTGGATCTTGCAATGCTATTGATTGTGATCGAACATTCGACCAAAATTCATCTACAATCTTTACTCCGGCAGAATTTATGGCACAACCGGAATTGTATAAATCTATGTTAACGGGACGAGAATATTTACCAGCAGCATTAGAAAAAACAATATAATTTTTCCCGTTAGCAGTTGATCTACTCGTGAGGGGACATTTATTTAACGTAGCTATTTCTGTCTGACATAGATTGTTAATTTCTTCAAATTTATCAGTTATTGTAGGGTTTAGCGGATTTTCACTAAACAAAAGTTTCATTTCATCATATTTGGTTGCAATCAAGTGCATAAGTATACTGGCCTCCTCACACATCACATTACGAAAATAGGTATTTACAGAAAGTATATCAAATTTCATAATGAATAACAAGAACAGTAACATATAGAGAAAGCAGGTGTAAGGGAATATGAACCATATTTCGGCAAAGTATAGCTCTAAAGTAATTCTTAGACATTCAATTTCTAAGTTTGATGTGAAAATTGATAATTGTAAGGTTGAAATAGAAAGTCAACAGGAAAAATTATATGTACAAATATCGGGAAGGCGAAAAGAAGAAAAATTAAAAAAAATTCTTTCAGATTTAGAAACTCTTTTCTTCTTTTATTTGGGTTCTTTCCCTATGTTGGAATCAATACAGATAAACGGAAATACAGTTGATATTTCAAAGAGAGCAAACAAATTTAAAACAAGTAATAATTTTTTGAAAGATAATTTGGTTATATGCGATATTAACGCAAATACCGTCACAGAAGAAAAAATTATCGAATTAAGAAAGATAAGGTCATATCCAATATACTCTTTTCAATGCCTTTTGTCACAATCCTATGATAGCGTGATTACAAATCACAAAATGACATTGCTGCTTCATATTATTGATGGTATGTATGAAAAAGATAAAAAGACATTGGCAATAGAAAAACAGACGATTAAAGATAAATATCCTGAATCAAACAAGGGCACAGTAGGTGATTATATGGCCGCTGTTTATTGGCTGTGTAATAATTATTTTTTTAAATATCACAAAAAATATGCATGTGAAATTATGCCGTTATTAAAGGTAACACAATATAAGTTTATGAGTAGATTAGCAGAAACAAGAAACTGGTATTCACATTTCTTAAAAGAATCACAAAAACCTCTCAGAATCGTAAAAGGGCGTGATTTCATTATATATTTTGAACTTATATGCTATATGATACGTTTATCAGTAATTGATCGTATAGGTACTACTGTTGATGAAAATCGCATCAAGGAATTTTATTATACAGTACATGATTGGATTTTAGCGATTGTATATGACACTGATGAACCCTTAAAATCAAATACATATAAAATAGAAAAGCAATGGAATGAGTTTATTCGTGAGATAGAAAAATTACAAAAAGAAAAGATGGATGATGACGAAGATATAGACGAATTACAAGTGAAAAACGACTAAATAAAAAGGATAGGCATACTCCTCCTTTTGAGTTGTCTATCCTTTATCTATAAATATTCTATTCTAATTCCGAAGCCAGTTCATGCATCCAGAAAGATGCTGCTTCGTACTCTCTGGGTTCCGAAAGTACCGGAACAGTCAGCAGATTCATTGAAACTCCAAGTGTAGCTGCAAAGAGTTTCATCAGATCCTCTTTTGGCGTCCTGACTTCTGTTTCATATTGAGCAATTCTTACATCAGCACAGCTCTCTGGAAACCCCATAGCCATACCAAGTTCTTTCTGGGTAAGATGATTTTTCTGCCTTAAATATTTCAATTTTCTTCCAAATGTAATCATAGTATTCTCTCTCCTGTTCTCTTCTTTTCTCTTCTACTTTCCGGTGCTTCCGAAAGCACCAGTGCCTCTATCTTCGCCAAGATCCAGAACAAAGTCTGCAATCAATACCGGCGTGATGATCAGCTGACCGACACGGGTGTTTTCGTACAATGTTTGCGGTATGGAACTGATGTTACTAATGATGGCATGTATCTCACCACGATAGCCAGAGTCGATCGGTGGAAGCTCACATACCAGTCCTTTTGTTGCCATACTGCTTCTTGGAAAAACATATCCGGCAAAACCGTCTGGAATGATAAGACCAAATCCTAGAGGAATTCTTGCAATCTCTCCTGGCTGTAATGTGCAGTCATAAGGCATAAATACATCAGCCCCGGCATCATTATCATGTGGACGGAATGGATGATGATCAGCTTTCAATCCGAAATCGATAAGTTTAATTTTCATGTGTATCCACCTCCTTCCTGATAAGTAACGGATAATCTTCTTGTAAGATTTCTTCTGGGGTCCATATTCTGGGTATTGGTTTTTGACAGGACATTTGTTTTTCCATGCATGAACCACGCTGACAGAATGGACCGGTCAGATCTGGGGCAAACAGGATTGGACTTAAGGAATATAATTTCTTCCAGACATAGAGCATGACTATTCTGGTTTCATCGGTGTTCCTGCGGCAGGTACGTTGCCCGATCATGTGTTTCCATTGATAAGGTGTTGCACTGATGATCAGTACATTTCTTAATCCCTGTGGTGTTGCATATCCTGCGGCATCGTGTCCGATACCTGCCTTGCATAGTTTTTCATAGTTGTCGATATCTGACTGGCAGCTTTCCATGTAAAGCCTTCGAATATTCTTTTCTGCTCTCATAATCTCATATGGAACAGCAAAAGCGGCATGGTCGGAATAATTGCTGTACTGCAAAGATGCACTCATGTACTTCACTTCATTTTGATGTCTTGTAATCTGAGTCAGAAATCGTCTGCTTGCACCAACCACAGCCACGGTGATGACCATGAATTTCTGCACAGTTGGATGTGGAAGCCCTGCAATATTCTCCACAGTTTTTTTACTATATGACTGATGATAAAGATCCATCAGATCAGCCATGTTACAGATTGTATGTCCATGGTGCGTAAGCCTGGCAGCGAAGACCATATTCTGTTCTGCTTCCTGGATCCCATAGCAGTTTAAGATGGCTGTTTCAATGTGATCCATAGGCCTGTTCCTCCTTTACCAGAGCTTTTAAAAGGATCAGATAATTAATGCAGTCTGTGATCTTTTCATCCCACTGTTCCATATCAAAATGTAACAGAGTGGAATAACACATATCGTAAAGGGATACGACATGTTTCGACATCATACCGGCCAGTGCTGCTTTTGGATCGCAGTTCTGTAAAGCGGCAGCAATCTTGAATGCACTGAGACGGTCAATATTGTCACCGGTATATTCTTTCTTTTTATGTGCCAGAATATCGGCACACTTTCTCATCTGAAGTTCAAATACAACATTAAATTCTTCTTGTGTCATGTGATAGTTCCTCCTTTGTTTTGTGATAGTTATCGTTCGAGATCTTTTGTTTTTGATCTCACTGGTTCCGGAATCTGCATCTGAAGAATGGCATCAACATTCTGATCGGCAGTATCCAGATCTTTTAATTTTTCTTTTAAGCTACTTATTGCTTCTTCTTCGGAAGCTATCTGCTGTTGCAGTTTTTCTTTTTGCAAAGTCAAGGTTTTTAGGCTTGTCATCTTTCCATCCTGATAAAAGGATCTCAGCCAATTTCTGGCTTCTTCATATTTCTGAATTTCCTTGGCATGTTCTTTCCGGTACTTCCCTTTGTACTTAGCTTTTGAAAACTGGGAATAAACTTCCTTATTCGCATAGTACTGACCGGTATAACGGATCTGATCGTTGAGGATCCTTAGATCGGACCGATGCTGAGCAACCTGTGTCTGCATTTCTTTTAGTCCCTGCTTTGCTGCAAGCAGTGTATTTTTCAAATCTGACTGCGTATCAAATCCATGCTCCTGCACATAGATAATGGTATTTGCCATTTGCTGCAGGTTAGATAGTTTTACCCGATGAGCATAAGCCGGGCTCAGCATTGCTTTCACATTTGTCTGGAGATTTACAACCAGGCGAAGGTGAGATCTGACGTAGAGAATGGTCAATGGATCCTTGCGTAAGAAGGTCTGTTCCAGGTGTTCTTTTCCATATCGTGTTCCCAGTGCACGTTCAGTAATCCGCTTCTGTCGATCAGGATGAAGATAGCTGTATCTGCCCCGATGATCAATCACAGAGATCTGAAATTGTTCCAGAAGTTTAGATTGAAATTCATCAAAACTATTGGATGTGGCAGCACATTCATCAATCGCATTTCGTAAATATTCTTTCTGTGTAAGGAACACGGTGGATGTTGGTTTGAGACCATCTTCAATGATTTTCTGATTGATCTCATTAAGTTTTTGTTGGCCGTGTTTCTGTGCCTGATACTCTTTCTGCGTGATTTTTCTTTCAGTCGGAGCAAGAAGATCTATCTGGTGAAGTCCTTCCTGTTGGCACCGATCCATGACAGTTTTCTTAAAAGTGCTCATGAATTTATCAGTGGAACGATGCTTGTAACCGGCGGCTTCCTCATGTGGTTTATCCATATATGGCTGCCTTTCCACTGCAGTCTTTCGCACACTGTTGATAACGATGTGAGTATGGATATTTCCGGATTCATTGTGGCCATCGGTGTGAGTAACTACCAGTGCCTGATATCCGGGAAACATCTGCTTTGCAAGTTCCAAACTGATTGCCTGTGCTCTCTTTCCGGTAAGACCGTTTTCTGTAACATCGGCTGGATCGTAGCTGATAATGTAGTGATGACTTTTGATGTCTTCACGTTTCTTATTCTTATGAAAATGAGCATTTGTCAGTTCGCATTCTTTGTCAAAAGACATCGGATCACAGTTCAGTCCATCCATATAAAACTCTTTTCGCAAGATGCTTCGACCGGATTCATCTACAATCTTTTTCCCGGTTTTTTCATCATGTTCAAACAGAAGGTAATTGATAGCAGCCGAGTAATTAGCATTTCTGCTTTTAATGTGTTTTACGATTGCCATTCATATCACCTGCCAGTTTCAGTACTTCTTTTCTCAATAAGAATAAGTCCGTGATGCACTGATGGATTTCATTTTCTATAGCACGTGACTGACTGCCACCACTGTTAAAATGCTTGGCGATCTGATTGAGGTTCGATCCAATCTTTCCATATTCACTGACCAGTTTTCTGAGATCATTCATGTCTGCAACAACTTCAATTTGGTGATTGATTTGCTTTTCAAGTAGTAGTTTTCTCACATATTCAGAACGAGAAAGTCCTGTAACGTCAGCGGCTTCATTTAATACTGCCAATTCAATATCCGTTAATTTTAATGTGATGATGTTACTCCTCTTGAGATTCTTTTCTTTCTTCTTTGGTGCCATAGTCCTCCTTCTTTTTTGATAAGACATCTTGGATGTGCGATTACACTTTTTAACCGGCTGTCCCTTCCGGTTATATAAAGTGCTGCGACTATCTTTGATAGAGAGCCAACAGATATCTTTGATGTCTGTACGAGGGTATGGGGAATCGGAATCCCCATCAAGAGACTTACCAGGAGGTATGCCGTAGCCATAAAATGGCGATACGGTAATACCTGGGTGGATCTTGCTCTGTATGTGTACCCCTCTATATAACGAAACGCTCAGAGGCTGTTTTACAGTGGGGGAAAAGAAAAAATATCAAAAAATTGATGATTAATGGTGAGCTTGTGATAGAATGAAAAAAAGAGAAAAGCATAAAGGATGTAGTTGTGGAGAATATTTGTTATGATTAGAAAGTTGCTGAACGGAGATATCGATAGAGTTGCTGACATATGGTTAAAGACAAATCTGAAAGCACATTATTTTATTTCCAATCAATACTGGAAAAGTAATTATGAATTAGTGAAAGAAATGATGCCACAATCCGAAGTCTATGTGTTTGCAGAGGATAAAATGATACAAGGATTTGTAGGACTAAATGATGAATATATCGAAGGTATTTTTGTCTCTGATGAAATGCAGTCATGTGGCATAGGTAAACTTTTATTGGATTATATTAAGGATAAAAAAGTCAGCTTACGATTAAATGTATACCAGAAGAATGCCAGAGCAATTTCTTTTTACCAAAGAGAAGGGTTCATTATTCAATGTGAAGATTTGGATGAAGCTACTGGTGAAAAAGAATACACAATGCTATGGAAACGAAAATAGAAATCGAGATTTGGCGATTTGGTAAATCTCGATAAATTAATTTTATAACAGATTCTGAGAATTAACAGAAGTCATCTTGGATACTTGTTAAAGATTTAAACAAGTAAGAAGCAAATTTTATCCAAGATTTATCCAAGCTGATGCGAAAAAACCTTTAAAATCAAGGTTTTTCTTGGATAAATTGAAATGACCAAAGTTAAAAAAACAAGGTTTAACCAAGAAGATTGACTTTGTAACATGTTGACATATGCCCTTTATAGGACTATTCTAAGAAAAGCGAGAAAGGAGCAGTTTATGCCGAGACCACTAAAATGCAGAAAAGTATGCCATTTCCCGAATGTTTTAGAATTTCTTCCGGCAGATGGTACTGAGAAAAGCACACCTATTGTTTTGACCGTGGATGAGTATGAAACCATCCGTCTTTTGGACAAAAAAGGTTATAGTCAGGAGCAGTGCGCAGCATCTATGCAAGTCGCAAGAACAACGGTTCAACGTATTTACGAGATTGCCAGGAAGAAAATAGCAGATGCTCTCATTGATGGACATCCGCTCAGAATTGAAGGTGGAGATTTCAGAATCTGTGATGGTCAGAGCAGTAACTGCAGCCTTGGAGGATGTTACAAACAGGAAATTTACAAAAAATATGCAGCAGAAAAAGGAGAAGGTATCATGAGAATAGCAGTAACATATGAAAATGGACAGATTTTCCAGCACTTTGGACACACAGAGACATTTAAGATTTACGATGTAGAGGAAGGAAAAGTAGTACATTCAGAAGTAGTAGATACGAATGGAAGCGGACATGGTGCATTGGCAGGAGTTCTTAATGCATTAAATGCCGATGTTTTGATCTGTGGCGGAATCGGAGGAGGTGCTCAGATTGCGTTAGCGGCAGCGGGCATTAAGCTTTTTGGCGGAGTTTCAGGAGATGCGGATAAAGCAGTAGAAGCTTTTATCAATGATACACTTGATTATAATCCGGATGTGAAGTGTTCTCACCATGAGCACAACAATGGGGAAGGACATACATGTGGCGAGCATGGATGTGGAAGCCATAGCTGTCATTAAGAAAAATATATAAATACGTCAGTGAAATAATACAGGTTGGTGCAGTTCTCTTAGATGAAGGATTCAACAGAAAACGAGGTATTAAAGATGATAAAAATTATATCAGACAGTACATGTGATTTGTCACAGGAAGTTTTAGAAAGATACGATATAGATATTATTCCGCTTCATATTGTAAAAGGAGATGAAGAGCTGGAGGACGGACCGCAGATAGACATTCACGCATTGTATGAGTGGGCTGATAAAAATAAGACTACACCAAAGACTTCAGCTCCATCTATAGAAACAGCAATGAATGTAATGCGACCATATATTGATGAAGGCAGGGAGATCATATGCTTTTCCATATCAAGTGAGATGTCGACATCAATCAACGTGATCAGAATGGCGGCAGAAGAACTTGGTGCAGAAGATAAAGTTACGGTGATAGATTCAAGAAATCTGTCCACAGGAATAGGTCTGCTTGTTGTTGAGGCGGCAGTTATGGCAGCAGATGGTAAATCCCGTGAGGAGATAAAAGCCGGAATTGATGAATTGATTCCGAAGGTAAGAGCAAGCTTTGTTGTAGATACACTTGTGTACCTTTACAGAGGTGGCAGATGCAATGCGGTTTCTGCGCTTATCGGAGGAGCATTGGCGCTTCATCCCATGATCGTTGTAAAGGATGGTAAAATGGATGCAAGCAGGAAATATAGAGGTAAGATCGGTAAAGTCATAAAGAATTATGCAAAAGATCTGGAAGAGGACCTGAAAAACGCAATACCGGATCGTGTATTTATTACACATTCGGAATGTGATGCTAAGACAGTTGAAGGGGTAAGAGATTACATAGCCTCTCTTGGCATTTTTAAGGAAATAATAGAGACAAGAGCAGGTGGTGTGATTTCATCACATTGTGGGCCTGGCACACTCGGAGTGTTATTTATTGCAGAATAATGGAGTTTCATATGGTAAGTACTTTGAAGCTGCTCGGAAAATATAAACATTTTATAAAATATTAGCACTCACTATTGACGAGTGCTAATAATAGGTGTATAACATAGTCAAGAACAAAGGAAAGGAACAAAAAGCAAAGGCTTTGAGTTCTTGAAACATCCCG